>OKIX01000075.1_pt1 | contig 66030 bp, 77 predicted proteins | sample 1611191 | NCBI WGS metagenome assembly OKIX01 (sample SAMN04436716, study PRJEB24849) | human gut metagenome | biome: human gut; feature: NICU; material: stool | host: Homo sapiens | place: USA: Saint Louis, MO | collected 2010-09-26 | reverse complement strand
TTAAAATCCCTCGGCGTTCGCGCTGTGCGGGTTCAAGTCCCGCTCCGGGTACCATGGGAAAGATAAGAATAAAATCAAAGCAATAAGCAGTGTCGTGAAACCACCTTCGGGTGGTTTTTTTGTGCCTGCAACTTGTCGTTACACCCTCCTTAATTTTTAATCACCGGCAAAGCCACTCAAAAAGTATCTCTGTTACGGACCGACATGTAAGATAGGTGCTGGCGAGTTGAGATCCACAAGGAAAAGCGTATGAAAACGGGACCGTTAAACGAAAGTGAGTTGGAATGGCTGGACGATATTCTGACCAAATACAACACTGACCACGCCATTCTTGATGTGGCGGAGCTGGACGGTTTATTGACGGCGGTGTTGAGTTCTCCGCAAGAGATTGAACCGGCACAGTGGCTGGTTGCCGTGTGGGGTGGGGCTGACTATGTGCCACGCTGGGCGTCAGAGAAAGAGATGACGCGCTTTATGAACCTGGCTTTTCAGCATATGGCTGATACCGCAGAGCGTCTGAACGAATTCCCGGAGCAGTTTGAGCCGTTATTCGGCTTGCGAGAAGTCGATGGCAGCGAGCTGACGATTGTTGAGGAGTGGTGCTTTGGCTATATGCGGGGCGTGGCGCTTTCTGACTGGTCAACGTTACCCGATTCGTTAAAACCAGCGCTGGAGGCGATTGCGCTGCACGGTACTGAGGAAAACTTCGAGCGGGTAGAGAAGATGTCGCCAGAAGCGTTTGAAGAGAGCGTAGATGCCATTCGACTGGCGGCGCTTGATCTACATGCGTACTGGATGGCGCATCCGCAGGAAAAAGCTGTTCAGCAACCGATCAAAGCAGAAGAGAAACCGGGGCGTAATGATCCTTGCCCGTGCGGTAGTGGTAAGAAATTTAAGCAGTGCTGCCTGCATTAAGAGATCAAATTGGGTGTCAGCGTTAATTCTGGCACCCAATAAGGAATTTGAGGCTATCTGATCACCCCACTTCTGGTAACAAGCCTGCTGCAATCAAAAATTGCACGCTAATCACAGCAATACCACAGAGAAACACCACCACCAGCGCCGGACGACCACCTTTGACCCGGTAACCCGCTTGAGGATTGTGCTTTCTGCTTTGCCAGGTCAACAGCGAAGGGATAATCAATGCCAGTACCGCCAGCGCCACACCGGCGTAACCCAGCGCCATCACAAATCCTCGTGGATAAAACAGTGCAAACGCCAACGGCGGCAGAAAGGTAATTGCACCAGTTTGCAATCGTCCACCAACGGTATTTGAACGCTGAAACAAATCTGCCAGATAATCAAATAAACCTAACGCAACGCCGAGAAATGACGTGGCGAGGGCTAAATCAGCAAATAAATGCACCGCCAGCTCAACATGCGGAGAGGCCACCATTTCGCGTAACGCCTGTAACAGCCCGTTTAACCCGGCATGATTAGCCAGCAATCCCATAAAGGTTGTTGAATCAATGCTGCCAAGCGTCGCCACCTGCCAGAAAATATATGCCACCAGGGGGATCGCACTACCGATTATAAACACCCAGCGTAGCTTACGAATGTTGCCATCCATATAGCTGACAATACTCGGCACGCTACCGTGAAAACCAAACGATGTAAAAATCACCGGGATTGCAGATAGTGCCAGCCCCTGTTGCAACGGCAGGGTTAAAAGATTCACCTTGTGAATATGCGGAAGCAGCAGTACCAGCATCACCACCAGAAAAATAATTTTGGCGCTGAACAGAAAACGGTTAAACAAATCGACCAGCGATGTCCCGACACAAACCACGCCACCGGCAACAAAAGTGAACAACAGCACGCCAGCGGTTGCCGACATTGAAATACCTGTCCAGTCGCTGATGCTGGAGGCCAACAATTCACCGGCACCGCTGATGTATGCCGCAGTTAGAGCATACATTAAGAACATCATACTGAAGCCCGTCAGCCACTGACCGTAGCGTCCCAGATAGCGTTTTGCCAGCGTGCCAAGGCCGGTATCTGCCGGGACATGCTGGTACACCTCCAGCAGTAATAGCGCCGTGTAGCACATCAACGCCCAAAGCCCAATCAACAAGATTAACGTGACGCTAAAACCAACACCTGCCGCAGCCAGCGGCATTGCCAGCATGCCTGCGCCAATTGTGGTTCCCGCCACGATAAAAACACTTCCCAGAGTTCTGTTTTTCACGCTTTCTTCTGTCCTGACGATCTTTATGAGTGATATCTGCGGCGCAGGTTAAGGCATAACGGCTGGTTCGTCAAACCGGCGTTACATATGGTGTAAATATAAATGTACAATAAAATGCGTTCAGTCCTGCGCTGGCGCAAAGTCTTGGTAAGCGGCAATCGCTACGCTAGCCTTTTTTCGAGGAGGAACGATGGACTCTATTCACGGTCATGAAGTGTTAAATATGATGATTGAATCAGGTGAGCAATATACGCATGCCAGTCTGGAAGCTGCGATTAAAGCGCGTTTTGGTGAACAGGCACGTTTTCACACTTGCTCGGCAGAAGGGATGACAGCGGGAGAGCTGGTAGCGTTTCTGGCAGCAAAAGGCAAATTTATACCTTCGGAAGACGGTTTTTCGACCGATCAGAGTAAGATTTGCCGTCACTGATTTGAAACGGCGGCAGAAAACCTGCCGCCTGAGAGCATTAGTTTTGTGTGTCGAGGGTAGAGAGTTCTTTGTCGATAAAATACAGACCTTCGCCGCTTTTGCCTGCCAGGCTTAATTTATCAATAATCGATTTGAACAGTTTCTCTTCTTCATGCTGCTCAGAAACATACCATTGCAGGAAATTAAATGTTGGGTAGTCCTGATTGGTCATTGCAGCATGAGCCAGTTCGTTAATTTTCTGGGTGATTAATTGTTCGTGTTTATAGGTTTCCTGGAATAATTCATCAAGTGAGGAATATTCAGCAAACGGAGATTCAACGGTATTAATACGCGGTAAATTGCCGGTATCAGTCAGATAATCAAACAGACGCTGCATATGCGTCATCTCTTCCTGGGCGTGACGGCGCAGGAACGCGGCAGCACCTTCGAAGGTATGATAGCTGCACCAGGCGCTCATTTGCTGATAAAGCAGTGAAGAGTACAGTTCCAGGTTCATCTGCTCATTAAGTTTTTCAATCATTTCTGGTTTCAGCATGATAGTGCTCCACAAAGATTATATTTGTTGCTGTGGCGTCACTATAATTTGTTATTTTATTATTTGCAAAAGGTAAAATATAAACTTCATTTATTAAAAATACGAATGGGAATAAAACGCATTACCGCTATTTCTTTAATCAGCGAAGATCCCCTCGCTGATTAAAATATTTAGAGAAAGACAGGGAAGGCGGAATGATGGCACTGATATGACAAAGTGAATTCCGTATTCAAACATAAGGAACCCGCAAAAAGGCTACAGTTGCCTACTGGCTGACCAAAGGGGATCGCGTGGGTATAGCCTTCCTGCTGGCATGCGCGATCGGCGATCCCGCGACTGACATAACGATCGGTATGGGCATGCTGCAAAAAAGCCTGGTCATAAACCAACCGTACAATACCTGTTGCCGCGTCAACTTCGCTCACATGGGCCTGGCGAGTAACCGTACATCCCGCCAGCGTTATTAATGAAAGAGTCAGAATCAGAAGTCTCATGGTCCAGCCAGAAGAGTAAAAGAAAGCACTATTTTACGCGTTACAGCGCTGCGACAATGGCCGGAAAAGACGCCTGGCAGGCGCTATTTCTTGCCATCTGTAGGTGTCAGAAATGGGGTAGCTGCTTTTTGATTATCATTTTTATAACATCAAAGGGGTATTTATGTGATTTGCATCACATAAAGATTGATTTTTGTGATGATTGTCATATTATAAGCGCAAAGACAATAACACCTGTATAACAAATGGTCGGAGTGCCGCGATGAAACTGCGCAAAATCCTGAAAAGTATGTTCAATAACTATTGCAAGACGTTCAAAGACGTACCGCCAGGCAATATGTTCCGATAACAAAAAACCTGCTCCGGCAGGTTTTTTTGTGTCCTGATGACGGTGGATGTGACTATCGCTGAAGATGTGAAGCCGCTACTATAACGGCTTTCAAAATGCTATCAGGAGTTTACGATGTCCCAGCCGCTGAATGCCGATCAGGAACTGGTTTCTGATGTGGTTGCTTGCCAGTTGGTTATCAAACAAATTCTGGATGTTCTCGATGTAATCGCGCCCGTTGAAGTTCGTGAAAAAATGTCCAGCCAGCTGAAGAATATCGACTTTACTAACCATCCCGCCGCCGCAGACCCGGTCACCATGCGGGCAATCCAAAAAGCCATCGCGCTGATTGAACTCAAGTTTACCCCACAGGGCGAATCCCATTAAAAAAACCGCTGCTTCAAAAAGATGAGGCAGCGGTTTCTCAAAAACTTCATCGGCGCAATGCATTAGCGCCGATGTATGATCAATGCAGCTGATGCGACACGACATTCAGAACATGTTGATCGGTCTGCACAGGGCACATACCCGCAAGTTTCGCACTACGCACTTCATCAAGAATGGTTTGCAGCAACAGGCCATCATGCTGCTGTTCTTTTTCCAGATCGCGCAGGAAATTGACGGTTGAATCATCATTCAGTTCTTTCGCTTCATCGGCTAACTGCGCCAGCGTGCTTGAACGTTGCTCGTATTCTTCCATCGTTTTTTGGAACAGTTCTTCCAGAGAGTTCAGTTTTTCACCGGGAACATCAATGGCTTTAACGATGGGGGTAGCGCCGACACTCTTCATAAAGTTAAACATGCGCATCATTTGGGTCACATTACTCTGTGCCTGGGCGCGAAGGAAAGTGGCGGTGCCGTTCAGACTCTGTTCAGAACACCAGTTACTCAGGTGAAGGTAGAGATTGGATGCGTAAAACTCGCGGTTCATTTGAGAGTTGAGTTTGAGAAGCATTCCAGCGGTTGCCATACCTAATATCCTTATATCCAGAAGTGGAGAGGTGCAAGATAAATCAAAACACCATAATTACTGTTTGCAGAATAATTCCTTTCTGCCGGTCCGAAATGTGATCGTGGAGTCAATTCTGACGATGATCTGAAATAAGAATAACGTCTGAACGGGTATAAGAAAATGCTTAAATCATCAAGTTTATATATTTTTACATTTCATTGATGAAATCAATGTGACTGCAATGAATTTTAATGATAGTGATTTTTGTATCTTGTTGATATTAATCGATTAATTTTGATTCATGATGAAATGATGATTTTATAAAACGTTTTTTCATTTTTGCGAGATGGCTCTCATTATACGTGTTCTGTTAATTAATGAGCACAGTGATAATTAATGGCGAAATGAATGACGCGCATTTTCCACATCTTTGAGTTGTGGTTATTACACCATTTCAAAAACTCAACGCCAGGTAATGCGGCCTATTGACTGGTTAAAAAGAAGACATCCCGCATGGGTACCAAAGACAACAAGGATTTCCAGGCTAATCTTATGGATTAATCTGCTGTGCATTCGACAATTTGTCTGACAAATTGACTTTCCCTTATGTCTTTTCCCGCTAAATTTATGCACGTTCTCACTGTAATTCTGCGATGTGATATTGCTCTCCTATGGAGAATTAATTTCTCGCTAAAACTATGTCAACACAGTCACTTATCTTTTAGTTAAAAGGTAATGCTTTGTTTTCCGATTAATTTAACGAATGTCATTCGTTTTTGCCCTACACAAAACGACACTAAAGCTGGAGAGAACCATGCACAAATTTACTAAAGCCCTGGCAGCCATTGGTCTGGCAGCCGTTATGTCACAATCCGCTATGGCGGAGAACCTGAAGCTCGGTTTCCTGGTGAAGCAACCGGAAGAGCCGTGGTTTCAGACCGAATGGAAGTTTGCCGATAAAGCCGGGAAGGATTTAGGGTTTGAGGTTATTAAGATTGCCGTGCCGGATGGCGAAAAAACATTGAACGCGATCGACAGCCTGGCTGCCAGTGGCGCAAAAGGTTTCGTTATTTGTACTCCGGACCCCAAACTCGGCTCTGCCATCGTCGCGAAAGCGCGTGGCTACGATATGAAAGTCATTGCCGTGGATGACCAGTTTGTTAACGCCAAAGGTAAGCCAATGGATACCGTTCCGCTGGTGATGATGGCGGCGACTAAAATTGGCGAACGTCAGGGTCAGGAACTGTATAAAGAGATGCAGAAACGTGGCTGGGATGTCAAAGAAAGCGCGGTGATGGCGATTACCGCCAACGAACTGGATACGGCACGTCGCCGTACAACGGGTTCTATGGATGCGCTGAAAGCTGCAGGATTCCCGGAAAAACAAATTTATCAGGTACCTACCAAATCTAACGACATCCCGGGGGCATTTGACGCTGCCAACTCAATGCTGGTTCAACATCCGGAAGTTAAACATTGGCTGATCGTCGGTATGAACGACAGCACCGTACTTGGCGGCGTACGCGCGACGGAAGGTCAGGGCTTTAAAGCGGCCGATATCATCGGTATCGGTATTAACGGTGTGGATGCGGTGAGCGAACTGTCTAAGGCACAGGCAACCGGCTTCTACGGTTCCCTGCTGCCAAGCCCGGACGTACATGGCTATAAATCCAGCGAAATGCTTTACAACTGGGTAGCAAAAGACGTTGAACCGCCAAAATTTACCGAAGTTACCGACGTGGTATTGATCACGCGTGACAACTTTAAAGAAGAACTGGAGAAAAAAGGTTTAGGCGGTAAGTAATTTGCCGGAAAAATTCCCCTCTGCATGATGCAGAGGGGGTGTGAACGACCAGTGATTCACGGAGACGTTATGCAACAGTCTACCCCGTATCTCTCATTTCGCGGCATCGGTAAAACGTTTCCCGGCGTTAAGGCGCTGACGGATATTAGTTTTGATTGCTATGCCGGTCAGGTTCATGCGTTGATGGGTGAAAATGGCGCAGGAAAATCAACTCTCTTAAAAATCCTCAGCGGCAACTATGCGCCAACCACGGGTTCTGTAGTGATTAATGGGCAGGAAATGTCCTTTTCCGACACGACCGCAGCACTTAACGCGGGTGTGGCGATTATTTACCAGGAACTGCATCTCGTGCCGGAAATGACCGTCGCGGAAAACATCTATCTCGGCCAGCTGCCGCATAAAGGCGGCATTGTGAATCGCTCATTGCTGAATTATGAGGCGGGTTTACAACTTAAACATCTTGGTATGGATATTGACCCGGACACGCCGCTGAAATATCTCTCCATTGGTCAGTGGCAGATGGTTGAAATCGCCAAAGCGCTGGCGCGTAACGCCAAAATTATCGCCTTTGATGAGCCAACCAGCTCCCTCTCTGCCCGTGAAATCGACAATCTTTTCCGCGTTATTCGTGAACTGCGAAAAGAGGGGCGGGTGATCTTATACGTTTCTCACCGTATGGAAGAAATATTTGCCCTCAGCGATGCCATCACCGTCTTTAAAGATGGGCGTTATGTCAAAACCTTTACTGATATGCAGCAGGTTGACCACGACGCCCTGGTGCAGGCGATGGTCGGGCGCGACATCGGCGATATCTACGGCTGGCAACCGCGTAGTTATGGCGAGGAGCGCCTGCGTCTTGATGCTGTGAAAGCACCAGGCGTGCGTACGCCAATAAGTCTGGCGGTTCGCAGTGGAGAAATTGTCGGTCTGTTTGGTCTGGTCGGGGCAGGGCGTAGCGAATTAATGAAAGGCATGTTTGGCGGTACGCAAATCACCGCCGGTCAGGTTTATATCGACCAACAGCCGATCGATATTCGTAAACCGAGCCACGCTATTACCGCAGGCATGATGCTCTGCCCGGAAGATCGCAAAGCGGAAGGCATTATTCCTGTGCACTCCGTTCGCGACAATATCAACATCAGTGCCAGACGCAAACATGTGCTCGGCGGTTGTGTAATCAACAACGGTTGGGAAGAAAACAATGCCGATCACCACATTCGTTCGCTCAACATCAAAACGCCGGGCGCTGAGCAACTGATTATGAATCTCTCAGGTGGAAATCAGCAAAAAGCCATTCTGGGCCGCTGGTTATCGGAAGAGATGAAGGTCATTTTGCTGGATGAACCTACGCGCGGCATTGATGTTGGTGCTAAGCACGAAATATATAACGTGATTTATGCGCTGGCGGCGCAGGGTGTGGCGGTGCTGTTTGCCTCCAGCGACTTACCTGAAGTCCTCGGCGTTGCCGACCGAATTGTGGTGATGCGGGAAGGCGAAATCGCCGGTGAATTGTTACACGAGCAGGCAGATGAGCGTCAGGCACTGAGCCTTGCGATGCCTAAAGTCAGCCAGGCAGTTGCCTGAGTAAGGAGAGTATGATGTCTTCTGTTTCTACATCGGGTTCTGGCGCACCTAAGTCGTCATTCAGCTTTGGGCGTATCTGGGATCAGTACGGCATGCTGGTGGTGTTTGCGGTCCTTTTTATCGCCTGTGCCATTTTTGTCCCAAATTTTGCCACCTTCATTAATATGAAAGGGTTGGGCCTGGCAATTTCCATGTCGGGGATGGTGGCGTGTGGCATGTTGTTCTGCCTTGCTTCCGGTGACTTTGACCTTTCTGTCGCCTCCGTAATTGCCTGTGCGGGTGTCACCACGGCGGTGGTTATCAACCTGACTGAAAGCCTGTGGATTGGCGTGGCAGCGGGTTTGTTGCTGGGCGTTCTCTGTGGCCTGGTCAATGGCTTTGTTATCGCCAAACTGAAAATAAATGCTCTGATCACGACACTGGCAACGATGCAGATTGTTCGAGGTCTGGCGTACATCATTTCAGACGGTAAAGCGGTCGGTATCGAAGATGAAAGCTTCTTTGCCCTTGGTTACGCCAACTGGTTCGGTCTGCCTGCGCCAATCTGGCTCACCGTCGCGTGTCTGATTATCTTTGGTTTGCTGCTGAATAAAACCACCTTTGGTCGTAATACCCTGGCGATTGGCGGGAACGAAGAGGCCGCGCGTCTGGCGGGTGTACCGGTTGTTCGCACCAAAATTATTATCTTTGTTCTCTCTGGCCTGGTATCAGCGATAGCCGGAATTATTCTCGCTTCACGTATGACCAGTGGGCAGCCAATGACGTCGATTGGTTATGAGCTGATTGTTATCTCCGCCTGCGTTTTAGGTGGCGTTTCTCTGAAAGGTGGCATCGGAAAAATCTCATATGTGGTGGCGGGTATCTTAATTTTAGGCACCGTGGAAAACGCCATGAACCTGCTTAATATTTCTCCTTTCGCGCAATACGTGGTTCGCGGCTTAATCCTGCTGGCAGCGGTGATCTTCGACCGTTACAAGCAAAAAGCGAAACGCACTGTCTGATGCTTTTTTCCACAACAATTTAACGTTTTTTCCCACCACAGCCAGCCGCCACAACGGTTGGCTGTTCTTCGTTACAAATGGCGACCCCCGTCACACTGTCTATACTTACATGTCTGTAAAGCGCGTTCTGCGCAACACAATAAGAAAAGAGAAGGAGGAGAACCGGGTGACAGAACCGTTAACCGAAACCCCTGAACTATCCGCGAAATATGCCTGGTTTTTTGATCTCGATGGAACGCTGGCGGAAATCAAACCGCATCCCGATCAGGTCGTCGTGCCTGACAATATTCTGCAAGGACTTCAGCTACTGGCAACCGCAAGTGATGGTGCATTGGCATTGATATCAGGGCGCTCAATGGTGGAGCTTGACGCACTGGCAAAACCTTATCGCTTCCCATTAGCGGGCGTGCATGGGGCGGAGCGCCGTGACATCAATGGTAAAACGCATATCGTTCATCTGCCGGATGCGATTGCACGTGATATTAGCGTGCAACTGCATACGGCTATCGCCCAGTTTCCCGGTGCGGAGCTGGAGACGAAAGGGATGGCCTTTGCGCTGCATTATCGTCAGGCTCCGCAGCATGAAGACGCATTAATGACATTAGCGCAACGTATTACTCAGATCTGGCCACAAATGGCGTTACAGCAGGGAAAGTGTGTTGTCGAGATCAAACCGCGAGGCACCAGTAAAGGTGAGGCGATTGCTGCCTTTATGCAGGAAGCTCCCTTTATCGGGCGAACGCCGGTATTTCTGGGCGATGATTTAACCGATGAATCTGGCTTCGCTGTCGTTAACCGGCTGGGCGGAATGTCAGTAAAAATTGGCACAGGCGCAACTCAGGCATCATGGCGACTGGCGGGCGTACCGGATGTCTGGAGCTGGCTTGAAATGATAACCACCGCATTACAACAAAAAAGAGAAAATAACAGGAGTGATGACTATGAGTCGTTTAGTCGTAGTATCTAACCGGATTGCACCACCAGATGAGCACGCCGCCAGTGCCGGTGGCCTTGCCGTTGGCATTCTGGGGGCACTGAAAGCCGCAGGTGGACTGTGGTTTGGCTGGAGTGGCGAAACAGGGAATGAGGATCAGCCGCTAAAAAAGGTGAAAAAGGGTAACATTACGTGGGCCTCTTTTAACCTCAGCGAACAGGACCTTGACGAATACTACAACCAATTCTCCAATGCCGTTCTCTGGCCTGCTTTTCATTATCGGCTCGATCTGGTGCAATTTCAGCGTCCTGCCTGGGACGGCTATCTACGCGTAAATGCGTTGCTGGCAGATAAATTACTGCCGCTGTTGCAAGACGATGACATTATCTGGATCCACGATTATCACCTGTTGCCATTTGCGCATGAATTACGCAAACGGGGAGTGAATAATCGCATTGGTTTCTTTCTGCATATTCCTTTCCCGACACCGGAAATCTTCAACGCGCTGCCGACATATGACACCTTGCTTGAACAGCTTTGTGATTATGATTTGCTGGGTTTCCAGACAGAAAACGATCGTCTGGCGTTCCTGGATTGCCTTTCTAACCTGACCCGCGTCACGACGCGTAGCGCAAAAAGCCATACGGCGTGGGGCAAAGCGTTTCGAACGGAAGTTTACCCGATCGGCATTGAACCGAATGAAATAGCGAAACAGGCTGCCGGACCACTGCCGCCAAAACTGGCGCAACTTAAAGCGGAACTGAAAAACGTACAAAATATCTTTTCTGTCGAACGGCTGGATTATTCCAAAGGTTTGCCGGAGCGTTTTCTCGCCTATGAAGCGTTGCTGGAAAAATATCCGCAGCATCATGGTAAAATTCGTTATACCCAGATTGCACCAACGTCGCGTGGTGATGTGCAAGCCTATCAGGATATTCGTCATCAGCTCGAAAATGAAGCTGGACGAATTAATGGTAAATACGGGCAATTAGGCTGGACGCCGCTTTATTATTTGAATCAGCATTTTGACCGTAAATTACTGATGAAAATATTCCGCTACTCTGACGTGGGCTTAGTGACGCCACTGCGTGACGGGATGAACTTGGTAGCAAAAGAGTATGTTGCCGCTCAGGACCCAGCCAACCCGGGCGTTCTTGTTCTTTCGCAATTTGCGGGAGCGGCAAACGAGTTAACGTCGGCGTTAATTGTTAACCCCTACGATCGTGACGAAGTTGCAGCTGCGCTGGATCGTGCATTGACTATGTCGCTGGCGGAACGTATTTCCCGTCATGCAGAGATGCTGGACGTTATCGTGAAAAACGATATTAACCACTGGCAGGAGTGCTTCATTAGCGACCTAAAGCAGATAGTTCCGCGAAGCGCGGAAAGCCAGCAGCGCGATAAAGTTGCTACCTTTCCAAAGCTTGCGTAGGAGCGGTTAATCTCCCGTAAGTGGAACTAACAGCACATCGACCTCACTAGAGGCAATAACTCTTTTCGCCGAGCAGGATGCTCGCGAAAAGAAACTGTGATTGTGATTACCGCAAATCACCAAATCGAAATGATATTTGCGACAAACTTCCAGAATATGTTCGCTTAACTCACCGTAGGCAATAAACGTCTCGTCAACGGGATACCCCGCATCCTGAATTAACTTATCAAGAAAGCTTTGTGTTTCTTCCTGCATCACGCTGCGTAAATCTTCAAGCATCGGCGCAGCTAATTGATTGTACATTTCCGGGTCGGAAGCGAGAGTAATTAAACTGATGTGTCCCTTTACTGGCCTGGCGATAGATACCGCTTTTGCCAGCAGTTGCAGACTTTCCGGTGTAACCGCAACGGCGACAAGAATATTGCTATAGCTCATAACCTGTTCCTTATTCTGTGAACTTCAGGTGACATTAAAGCTTTACTCCTAATGGAGAAACGACGCAATCCCAACTCAGTCAAACAGGTAAATATTAGTCTGATTATTAGTAAAGACAATTAATCAATCACTCTCGGTGATCATATGATTTCAACTGTAATTATAAGAAAATAATGTACTGATTCCCCGCATTAAACAAGTGGTTAATATATGCAAAACATTTTATTAACATTGAGTTGATTGTTGCCTTTCTTTGTATTTAATTAGTTTGTTGTGCGGTAAGTGTCTGTTTAAAAATAGCTTATCTGGTATTGCATAAAAGTGATTATTTATAGCAGATGATTATTTACGGTGAGTTATTTTAACTGTGCGCAACATCCCATTTCGATTATTCCTGTTTCATTTTTGCTTGCTAGCGTAGCGAAAAACTTTTTAACAGATTGAAATACACCCAAAACAAAAGTATGACTTATACATTTATGTTAAGTAATTGAGTGTTTTGTGTGATCTGCATCACACATTATTGAAAATCGCAGCCCCCCTCCGTTGTATGTGCGTGTAGTGACGAGTACAGTTGCGTCGATTTAGGAAAAATCTTAGATAAGTGTAAAGACCCCCCTTCTATTTGTAAGGACTTATTAAACCAAAAAGGTGGCTCTGCTTATTGCAGCTTATCGCAACTATTCTAATGCTAATTATTTTTTACCGGGGCTTCCCGGCGACATCACGGGGTGCGGTGAAACCGCATAAAAATAAAGTTGGTTATTCTGGGTGGGAATAATGCATACCTCCGAGTTGCTGAAACACATTTATGACATCAACTTGTCATATTTACTACTTGCACAGCGTCTGATTGTTCAGGACAAAGCGTCCGCTATGTTTCGTCTCGGCATAAATGAAGAAATGGCGACAACATTAGCGGCACTGACTCTTCCGCAAATGGTTAAGCTGGCAGAAACCAATCAGCTGGTTTGTCACTTCCGTTTTGACAGCCACCAGACGATTACTCAGTTGACGCAAGATTCCCGCGTTGACGATCTCCAGCAAATTCATACCGGCATCATGCTCTCAACACGCTTGCTGAATGATGTTAATCAGCCTGAAGAAGCGCTGCGCAAGAAAAGGGCCTGATCATGAGTGAAAAAAGCATTGTTCAGGAAGCGCGGGATATTCAGCTGGCAATGGAATTGATCACCCTGGGCGCTCGTTTGCAGATGCTGGAAAGCGAAACACAGTTAAGTCGCGGACGCCTGATAAAACTTTATAAAGAACTGCGCGGAAGCCCACCGCCGAAAGGCATGCTGCCATTCTCAACCGACTGGTTTATGACCTGGGAACAAAACGTTCATGCTTCGATGTTCTGTAATGCATGGCAGTTTTTACTGAAAACCGGTTTGTGTAATGGCGTCGATGCGGTGATCAAAGCCTACCGTTTATACCTTGAACAGTGCCCGCAAGCAGAAGAAGGACCGCTGCTGGCATTAACCCGTGCCTGGACATTGGTGCGGTTTGTTGAAAGTGGATTACTGCAACTTTCCAGCTGCAACTGCTGCGGCGGCAATTTTATTACCCACGCTCATCAGCCTGTTGGCAGCTTTGCCTGCAGCTTATGTCAACCGCCATCCCGGGCAGTAAAAAGACGTAAACTTTCCCAGAATCCTGCCGATATTATCCCACAACTGCTGGATGAACAGAGAGTACAGGCTGTTTAACTTATACGGTGTGGCGCAACATTCCAGCAGCGGTAACGACGTACCGCTGCTTTTTTTTGCCCCAATCGCGCGTTAACGCCTGACGACTGAACATCCTGTCATGGTCAACAGTGGAAGGATGATGTCGTGCTTATCTTATTAGGTTACCTGGTTGTTCTCGGTACAGTTTTCGGCGGTTATTTGATGACCGGTGGAAGCCTTGGAGCACTCTATCAACCCGCTGAACTGGTGATTATTGCCGGTGCAGGGATTGGGTCGTTTATCGTCGGCAATAATGGCAAAGCGATTAAAGGCACGCTGAAGGCGCTGCCGTTGCTGTTTCGTCGCTCCAAATACACCAAAGCAATGTATATGGATCTGCTGGCTCTGCTTTATCGGTTGATGGCGAAATCGCGGCAGATGGGGATGTTTTCGCTGGAACGTGATATTGAAAATCCCCGTGAGAGCGAGATCTTCGCCAGCTACCCACGCATCCTTGCGGATAGCGTCATGCTTGATTTTATCGTCGATTATCTGCGTCTGATTATCAGCGGTCACATGAACACCTTCGAAATCGAAGCCCTGATGGATGAAGAGATTGAGACGCACGAAAGCGAAGCAGAAGTCCCGGCGAACAGTCTGGCGCTGGTCGGGGACTCACTTCCGGCGTTTGGTATTGTCGCGGCTGTGATGGGGGTCGTTCACGCGTTAGGTTCAGCCGATCGTCCTGCCGCCGAGCTGGGGGCGCTTATCGCACATGCGATGGTGGGGACTTTCCTCGGCATTTTATTGGCTTACGGATTTATTTCCCCATTAGCGAGTGTTTTACGTCAGAAAAGCGCCGAAACCAGCAAAATGATGCACTGCGTCAAAGTCACACTGCTATCTAATCTGAACGGTTACGCACCGCCTATCGCCGTTGAGTTTGGTCGCAAAACGCTCTATTCCAGCGAACGTCCGTCGTTTATTGAACTGGAAGAGCATGTGCGTGCGGTGAAAAATCCGCAACAACAGACGACAACCGAGGAAGCATGAAGAATCAAGCGCATCCGATTATTGTCGTCAAACGACGCAAAGCCAAAAGCCACGGGGCAGCACATGGATCGTGGAAGATTGCTTATGCCGACTTTATGACCGCGATGATGGCCTTTTTTCTGGTGATGTGGCTAATCTCCATCTCCAGCCCAAAAGAGCTGATTCAGATTGCGGAGTACTTCCGGACTCCACTGGCGACTGCGGTTACGGGCGGCGATCGCATTTCTAATAGTGAAAGCCCAATTCCCGGTGGGGGTGATGATTACACCCAAAGCCAGGGGGAAGTGAATAAGCAGCCGAACATCGAAGAGCTGAAAAAACGCATGGAGCAAAGTCGATTGCGGAAATTGCGTGGCGATCTCGACCAGTTGATAGAGTCCGATCCGAAACTGCGGGCGTTACGTCCACATCTCAAAATCGATCTGGTCCAGGAAGGTCTACGTATTCAGATCATCGATAGCCAGAATCGCCCGATGTTCAGAACCGGCAGTGCCGATGTGGAACCCTATATGCGCGACATTCTGCGCGCCATCGCGCCTGTACTGAACGGTATTCCCAACCGTATTAGCCTTTCAGGTCATACCGATGATTTTCCCTACGCCAGCGGTGAGAAAGGTTACAGCAACTGGGAGCTTTCTGCCGATCGGGCCAATGCATCCCGCCGCGAACTGATGGTCGGCGGGTTGGATAGCGGCAAAGTGTTACGTGTCGTCGGCATGGCGGCAACGATGCGCTTAAGCGATCGCGGACCTGATGATGCCGTCAACCGTCGCATCAGCCTGCTGGTACTGAACAAACAAGCCGAACAGGCCATTTTGCATGAAAACGCCGAAAGCCAGAATGAGCCAGTAAGCGCCCTGGAAAAACCTGAGGTTGCACCACAGGTCAGTGTTCCCACAATGCCATCAGCCGAACCGAGGTGACAGCGTGAGCATGGATATAAGCGATTTTTATCAGACATTTTTTGATGAAGCGGACGAACTGTTGGCTGATATGGAGCAGCATCTGCTGGTTTTGCAGCCGGAAGCGCCAGATGCCGAACAATTGAATGCCATCTTTCGGGCTGCCCACTCGATCAAAGGAGGGGCAGGAACCTTTGGCTTCAGCGTTTTGCAGGAAACCACGCATCTGATGGAAAACCTGCTCGACGAAGCCAGACGAGGTGAGATGCAACTCAACACCGACATTATCAATCTGTTTTTGGAAACGAAGGACATCATGCAAGAACAGCTCGACGCTTATAAACAGTCGCAAGAGCCGGATGCCGCCAGCTTCGATTATATCTGCCAGGCCTTGCGTCAACTGGCATTAGAAGCGAAAGGCGAAACGCCATCCGCAGTGACCCGATTAAGTGTGGTTGCCAAAAGTGAACCGCAAGATGAGCAGAGCCGCAATCAGTCGCCGCGACGAATTATCCTTTCGCGCCTGAAGGCCGGGGAAGTCGACCTGCTGGAAGAAGAGCTGGGGCATCTGACAACGTTAACCGACGTGGTGAAAGGGGCGGATTCTCTCTCGGCAATATTAACGGGCGACATCGCCGAAGATGACATCACAGCGGTACTCTGTTTTGTGATTGAAGCCGATCAGATTACCTTTGAAACAGTAGAAGTCTCGCCCAAAATATCCCCCCCACCAGTGCTTAAACTGGCAGCTGAACAAGCGCCAACCGGTCGCGTGGAGCGGGAAAAAACGACGCGCAGCAGTGAATCCACCAGCATCCGTGTAGCGGTAGAAAAGGTTGATCAATTAATTAACCTCGTCGGCGAGCTGGTCATCACCCAGTCCATGCTTGCCCAGCGTTCCAGCGAACTGGACCCGGTTAATCATGGTGATTTGATTACCAGCATGGGGCAGTTACAACGTAACGCTCGTGATTTGCAGGAATCAGTGATGTCGATTCGCATGATGCCGATGGAATATGTCTTTAGCCGTTATCCCCGGCTGGTGCGTGATCTGGCGGGAAAACTCGGCAAGCAGGTAGAACTGACGCTGGTGGGCAGTTCTACTGAACTCGACAAGAGCCTGATAGAACGCATTATCGACCCGCTGACCCACCTGGTACGCAATAGCCTCGATCACGGTATTGAACTGCCAGAAAAACGGCTCGCCGCAGGTAAAAACAGCGTCGGAAATTTAATTCTTTCTGCCGAACATCAGGGCGGCAACATTTGCATTGAAGTGACCGACGATGGTGCAGGGCTAAACCGTGAGCGAATTCTGGCAAAAGCGGCCTCGCAAGGTTTGACTGTCAGCGAAAACATGAGCGACGACGAAGTCGCGATGCTGATATTTGCACCAGGCTTCTCCACGGCAGAGCAGGTCACCGACGTCTCTGGGCGCGGCGTCGGCATGGACGTCGTTAAACGTAATATCCAGGAGATGGGCGGTCATGTCGAAATCCAGTCGAAGCAGGATACTGGCACTACGATCCGCATTTTACTGCCGCTAACGCTGGCCATCCTCGACGGCATGTCCGTACGCGTTGCGGATGAAGTTTTCATTCTGCCGCTGAATGCTGTTATGGAATCACTGCAACCCCGTGAAGCCGATCTGCATCCACTGGCAGGCGGCGAGCGGGTGCTGGAAGTGCGGGGTGAATATCTGCCCATCGTCGAACTGTGGAAAGTGTTCAACGTCGCGGGCGCGAAAACCGAAGCTACCCAGGGAATTGTGGTGATCTTACAAAGTGGCGGTCGCCGCTACGCCTTGCTGGTGGATCAATTAATTGGTCAACACCAGGTTGTGGTTAAAAACCTTGAAAGTAACTATCGCAAAGTCCCCGGCATTTCTGCTGCGACCATTCTTGGCGACGGCAGCGTGGCACTGATTGTTGATGTCTCCGCCTTGCAGGCGATAAACCGCGAACAACGTATGGCGAACACCGCCGCCTGAATGAGTAAAAAGGTAACAATATGACCGGTATGACGAATGTAACAAAGCTGGCCAGCGAGCCGTCAGGCCAGGAATTTCTGGTATTTACCCTTGGTGATGAAGAGTACGGTATTGATATCCTGAAAGTGCAGGAGATCCGTGGCTACGATCAGGTAACACGGATTGCGAACACGCCAGCGTTTATCAAAGGCGTCACGAATCTGCGCGGCGTTATTGTGCCGATTGTCGACTTACGAATTAAGTTCAGCCAGGTGGATGTGGACTATAACGACAACACGGTAGTTATCGTCCTGAATTTCGGACAGCGGGTGGTCGGCATCGTGGTTGACGGCGTTTCAGACGTGCTTTCATTGACGGCGGAGCAAATTCGTCCGGCACCGGAATTTGCCGTGACGCTTTCAACAGAATATCTCACTGGACTGGGCGCACTGGGCGACCGGATGTTGATTCTGGTGAACATCGAAAAACTGCTGAACAGCGAAGAGATGGCGCTGTTAGATAGCGCGGCGTCAGAAGTGGCGTAATTCTCCCGATTTCCTCAATTGCAATGAACCCGATGACCTGCGCATCGGGTTTTTTATTTCAGTTTCGCGGCGGGTGGCATCAGCAATAAAGTTTCCCCCTTCCTTGCCGATAACGAGATCAACTTGTTTTCAGGAAGGTGCCTTATGATTAACCGTATCCGCGTAGTCACGCTGTTGGTAATGGTGCTGGGGGTATTCGCACTGTTACAGCTTATTTCCGGCAGTCTGTTTTTTTCTTCCCTTCACCATAGCCAGAAGAGCTTTGTGGTTTCCAATCAATTACGGGAACAGCAGGGCGAGCTGACGTCAACCTGGGATTTAATGCTGCAAACGCGCATTAACCTGAGTCGTTCAGCGGTGCGGATGATGATGGATTCCTCCAATCAACAAAGTAACGCCAAAGTTGAATTGCTCGATAGCGCCAGGAAAACATTGGCCCAGGCCGCGACGCATTATAAAAAATTCAAAAGCATGGCACCGTTACCTGAAATGGTCGCTACCAGTCGTAATATTGATGAAAAATATAAAAACTATCACACAGCGTTAACTGAACTGATTGATTATCTTGATTATGGCAATACTGGAGCTTATTTCGCTCAGCCAACCCAGGGAATGCAAAATGCAATGGGCGAAGCGTTTGCTCAGTACGCCCTCAGCAGTGAAAAACTGTATCGCGATATCGTCACTGACAACGCAGATGATTACCGATTTGCCCAGTGGCAACTGGCGGTTATCGCGCTGGTGGTGGTATTGATTCTGCTGGTGGCGTGGTACGGCATTCGCCGTATGTTGCTTACACCGCTGGCAAAAATTATTGCTCACATTCGCGAAATCGCCAGTGGTAACCTGGCGAATACCCTGACCATTGACGGGCGCAGTGAAATGGGCGACCTGGCGCAGAGCGTTTCACATATGCAACGCTCTTTGACTGACACCGTCACTCATGTGCGTGAAGGTTCAGATGCCATCTATGCCGGTACCCGTGAAATTGCGGCGGGCAACACCGATCTTTCCTCCCGTACTGAACAGCAGGCATCTGCGCTGGAAGAAACTGCCGCCAGCATGGAGCAGCTCACCGCGACAGTGAAGCAAAACGCCGATAACGCCCGCCAGGCCTCGCAACTGGCGCAAAGTGCCTCCGATACTGCCCAGCACGGCGGAAAAGTAGTGGATGGTGTAGTGAAAACGATGCATGAGATCGCCGATAGTTCGAAGAAAATTGCCGACATTATCAGCGTTATCGATGGTATTGCCTTCCAGACTAATATCCTCGCGTTGAATGCCGCTGTTGAAGCCGCGCGTGCGGGTGAACAGGGCCGTGGTTTTGCCGTGGTGGCGGGCGAAGTGCGTAATCTTGCCAGTCGCAGCGCCCAGGCGGCAAAAGAGATCAAAGCCCTCATTGAAGACTCCGTCTCGCGCGTTGATACCGGTTCGGTGCTGGTCGAAAGCGCCGGGGAAACAATGAACAATATCGTCAATGCTGTCACTCGCGTGACTGACATTATGGGCGAGATTGCATCGGCATCGGATGAACAGAGCCGTGGCATCGATCAAGTCGCATTGGCGGTTTCGGAAATGGATCGCGTCACGCAACAGAACGCATCGCTGGTGCAGGAATCAGCTGCCGCCGCAGCTGCGCTGGAAGAACAGGCCAGTCGTTTAACGCAAGCGGTTTCCGCGTTTCGTCTGGCAGCCAGCCCACTCACCAATAAACCGCAAACACCATCCCGTCCTGCCAGTGAGCAACCACCGGCACAGCCACGACTGCGAATTACTGAACAAGATCCAAACTGGGAAACATTTTGACGAGTATTTACTAACGCGGTCATTGCCGCCTGATGGGGAGCGTTGATGTTTAATCGTATTCGAATTTCGACCACGCTGTTTTTAATTTTGATTCTCTGCGGGATCTTGCAGATTGGCAGTAACGGCATGTCTTTTTGGGCATTTCGCGACGATTTGCAACGACTGAATCAGGTCGAGCAGAGCAATCAGCAACGTGCGGCATTAGCGCAAACTCGGGCAGTAATGTTACAGGCCAGTACCGCGCTGAACAAAGCAGGCACTCTGACAGCGCTTAGCTATCCGGCGGATGACATTAAAACGTTGATGACGACGGCGCGCGCCAGTCTGACGCAATCCACCACGCTGTTTAATAGTTTTATGGCGATGACTGCGGGCAATGAGCACGTCAGGGCGTTGCAAAAAGAGACGGAGAAAAGTTTTGCCCGCTGGCACAACGATCTCGAACATCAGGCGACCTGGCTTGAAAGTAATCAACTTTCGGATTTCCTCACTGCGCCGGTGCAGGAATCACAGAATGCGTTTGACGTTAACTTTGAGGCCTGGCAGCTGGAGATCAACCATGTGCTGGAAGCTGCCAGTGCGCAAAGCCAGCGTAACTATCACATTTCGGCGCTGGTGTTTATCAGCATGATTATTGTTGCAGCGCTCTACATCAGCAGTGCACTGTGGTGGACGCGCAAGATGATTGTTCAACCACTGGCCATCATCGGTAGCCATTTTGACAGCATTGCTGCGGGTAATCTGGCGCGTCCGATTGCGGTGTATGGTCGCAATGAGATCACCGCCATTTTTGCCAGTCTGAAGACCATGCAGCAGGCTTTGCGTGGGACGGTAAGTGATGTGCGTAAGGGAAGCCAGGAGATGCACATTGGTATCGCGGAGATTGTCGCAGGCAATAATGATCTCTCAAGTCGTACCGAACAGCAGGCGGCATCGCTGGCACAAACGGCCGCCAGTATGGAGCAATTAACCGCCACGGTAGGGCAAAACGCCGATAACGCGCGCCAGGCGTCGGAACTGGCAAAAAATGCCGCGACAACGGCGCAGGCGGGCGGTGTTCAGGTCAGTACCATGACTCACACCATGCAGGAGATCGCCACCAGCTCGCAAAAAATAGGCGACATTATCAGCGTTATCGACGGCATTGCTTTCCAGACCAATATTCTGGCCCTGAATGCGGCACTGGAAGCGGCTCGCGCCGGAGAGCAGGGGCGTGGTTTTGCGGTAGTGGCAGGTGAAGTGCGCAATCTTGCCAGCCGTAGCGCGCAGGCAGCAAAAGAGATCAAAGGGCTGATCGAAGAGTCAGTCAATCGTGTCCAGCAGGGTTCGAAACTGGTGAATAACGCCGCCGCGACCATGACTGATATTGTCAGTTCGGTAACCCGCGTGAACGACATTATGGGAGAAATTGCTTCGGCGTCGGAAGAACAACGGCGGGGGATTGAGCAGGTTGCGCAGGCTGTCAGCCAGATGGATCAGGTGACACAGCAGAACGCCTCGCTGGTAGAAGAAGCGGCGGTGGCAACGGAACAACTGGCGAATCAGGCCGACCATCTTTCGTCGCGTGTGGCGGTATTTACCCTTGAAGAACATGAAGTAGCACGACATGAGTCGGCGCAGTTACAAATTGCGCCAGTGGTATCCTGAAGTGATTGAGAAGGCGCTATGACTTCATCTCTGCCCTGTGGGCAAACGTCTTTATTGTTACAGATGACCGAGCGCCTGGCGCTTTCCGACGCGCATTTTCGGCGGATAAGTCAATTGATCTATCAACGAGCCGGGATCGTCCTGGCCGACCATAAACGCGACATGGTTTACAACCGACTGGTTCGTCGTTTGCGTTCGCTGGGACTGACGGATTTCGGCCATTACTTGAACTTGCTGGAATCTAACCAGCACAGCGGTGAGTGGCAGGCGTTTATCAATTCGCTGACCACGAATCTGACGGCATTTTTCCGTGAGGCGCATCATTTTCCTCTGCTCGCGGATCACGCCCGGCGTCGTTCTGGCGAGTATCGCGTATGGAGCGCGGCGGCTTCGACCGGCGAAGAGCCGTACAGCATTGCGATGACACTGGCTGACACATTGGGCACCGCGCCCGGACGCTGGAAAGTGTTTGCCAGCGACATTGACACCGAAGTGCTGGAAAAAGCCAGAAGCGGTATTTATCGCCATGAAGAGTTGAAAAACCTGACGCCGCAGCAACTGCAGCGGTACTTCATGCGAGGGACGGGACCGCATCAAGGGCTGGTACGCGTGCGTCAGGAACTGGCGAATTATGTTGATTTTGCCCCGCTGAATTTACTGGCGAAACAGTACACCGTGCCGGGGCCGTTTGATGCGATCTTCTGTCGTAACGTCATGATCTACTTCGATCAAACTACCCAGCAGGAGATTTTGCGCCGCTTTGTTCCGCTCCTTAAACCCGACGGATTGCTGTTTGCGGGTCACTCTGAAAACTTTAGCCACCTTGAGCGCCGCTTCACGCTGCGTGGTCAGACGGTGTATGCGCTAAGTAAGGATTAACGATGAGCAAAATCAGGGTGTTATCTGTCGATGATTCGGCACTGATGCGCCAGATCATGACAGAAATCATCAACAGCCATAGCGACATGGAAATGGTGGCGACCGCCCCTGATCCGCTGGTTGCGCGGGATTTGATTAAGAAATTCAATCCCGATGTATTGACGCTGGATGTTGAAATGCCGCGGATGGACGGACTGGATTTCCTCGAAAAATTAATGCGTTTGCGCCCAATGCCCGTTGTGATGGTTTCTTCCCTGACCGGCAAAGGGTCAGAAGTCACGCTGCGCGCATTGGAGCTGGGGGCGATAGATTTTGTCACCAAACCGCAACTGGGTATTCGCGAAGGAATGCTGGCGTATAGCGAAATGATTGCTGAAAAGGTGCGTACAGCAGCAAAGGCGAGCCTTGCAGCACATAAGCCATTGTCGGCACCGACAACGCTGAAGGCAGGGCCGTTGTTGAGTTCTGAAAAACTGATTGCGATTGGTGCTTCAACGGGTGGAACTGAGGCAATTCGTCACGTACTGCAACCGTTGCCGCTTTCCAGCCCGGCACTGTTAATTACCCAGCATATGCCGCCCGGTTTCACCCGCTCTTTTGCCGACAGACTTAATAAGCTTTGCCAGATCGGGGTTAAAGAAGCCGAAGACGGAGAACGTGTCTTACCGGGGCATGCCTATATTGCGCCAGGCGATCGGCATATGGAGCTGGCGCGTAGTGGTGCAAATTACCAAATCAAAATTCACGATGGCCCGGCGGTTAACCGTCATCGGCCTTCGGTAGATGTGTTGTTCCATTCTGTCGCGAAACAGGCGGGGCGTAATGCGGTTGGGGTGATCCTGACCGGTATGGGCAACGACGGTGCGGCGGGAATGTTGGCGATGCGTCAGGCGGGGGCATGGACCCTTGCGCAAAACGAAGCAAGTTGCGTGGTGTTCGGCATGCCGCGCGAGGCCATCAATATGGGTGGTGTCTGCGAAGTGGTCGATCTTAGCCAGGTAAGCCAGCAAATGTTGGCAAAAATTAGTGCCGGACAGGCGATACGTATTTAAATCAGGAGTGTGAAATGGCGGATAAAGAACTTAAATTTTTGGTTGTGGATGACTTTTCCACCATGCGACGCATAGTGCGTAACCTGCTGAAAGAGCTAGGATTCAATAATGTTGAGGAAGCGGAAGATGGTGTCGACGCTCTCAATAAGTTGCAGGCAGGCGGTTATGGATTTGTTATCTCCGACTGGAACATGCCCAACATGGATGGCCTGGAATTGCTGAAAACAATTCGTGCGGATGGCGCGATGTCAGCATTGCCAGTGTTAATGGTGACTGCAGAAGCGAAGAAAGAGAACATCATTGCTGCGGCGCAAGCGGGGGCCAGTGGCTATGTGGTGAAGCCATTTACCGCCGCGACGCTGGAGGAAAAACTCAACAAAATCTTTGAGAAACTGGGCATGTGAGGATGCGACTATGATGCAACCATCAATCAAACCTGCTGACGAGCATTCAGCTGGCGATATCATTGCGCGCATCGGCAGCCTGACGCGTATGCTGCGCGACAGTTTGCGGGAGCTGGGGCTGGATCAGGCCATTGCCGAAGCGGCGGAAGCCATCCCCGATGCGCGCGATCGTTTGTACTATGTTGTGCAGATGACCGCCCAGGCTGCGGAGCGGGCGCTGAACAGTGTTGAGGCGTCACAACCGCATCAGGATCAAATGGAGAAATCAGCAAAAGCGTTAACCCAACGTTGGGATGACTGGTTTGCCGATCCGATTGACCTTGCCGACGCCCGAGAACTGGTAACAGATACGCGGCAATTTCTGGCAGATGTCCCCGCGCATACCAGCTTTACTAACGCGCAACTGCTGGAAATCATGATGGCGCAGGATTTTCAGGATCTCACCGGACAGGTCATTAAGCGGATGATGGATGTCATTCAGGAGATCGAACGCCAGTTGTTGATGGTGCTGTTGGAAAACATCCCGGAACAGGAGTCGCGTCCAAAACGTGAAAACCAGAGTTTGCTTAATGGACCTCAGGTCGATACCAGCAAAGCCGGTGTGGTAGCCAGTCAGGATCAGGTGGACGATTTGTTGGATAGTCTTGGATTTTGATTTGTATTGCCTGATGTGGCGTGACTACGTCATATCAGGCGGTCGGATAACGCGATGACGCCGCATCCGACAAACGCATACTATGCTTGATGTGTGGCAGCAAAAGCCCTAAATCCCGCCTGTTTTGCCCCTTACTCAAACCATTGAACGCTTTGCGCTCTGGCATCATTTACGCTTAATACTCTTTCCAGGATTGGCGACGTGTCTGACGAGAGCGACGACAAAACAGAAGCCCCCACACCTCACCGACTAGAAAAAGCGCGGGAAGAGGGGCAAATCCCGCGTTCACGTGAATTAACGTCACTGCTGATTTTGTTAGTGGGCGTGTGTGTTATCTGGTTTGGCGGTGTGTCGCTGGCCCGTCGATTGTCGGGCATGCTCTCCGCGGGATTGCATTTTGATCACAGCATCATCAATGACCCGAATCTGATCCTCGGGCAAATTATTCTGCTGATCAGAGAAGCCATGCTGGCGCTGCTGCCGCTGATTAGCGGCGTGGTGCTGGTGGCGCTCATTTCTCCGGTCATGCTGGGAGGGCTGGTATTTAGCGGCAAATCCTTGCAGCCGAAGTTTTCCAAACTCAACCCGCTACCGGGGATTAAACGGATGTTCTCGGCACAGACTGGCGCGGAGTTGCTTAAAGCAATTTTGAAAACCATCCTGGTTGGCAGCGTGACGGGATTTTTTCTCTGGCATCACTGGCCGCAGATGATGCGCTTAATGGCCGAGTCTCCTATTACCGCCATGGGTAATGCGATGGATCTGGTAGGGCTGTGCGCGCTGCTGGTGGTACTTGGTGTTATTCCGATGGTGGGATTTGACGTCTTTTTCCAAATCTTCAGCCACCTGAAAAAGCTGCGAATGTCGCGGCAGGATATTCGTGATGAGTTCAAACAAAGCGAAGGCGACCCCCATGTTAAAGGGCGGATCCGTCAGATGCAGCGAGCGGCTGCACGGCGTCGGATGATGGCCGATGTGCCGAAAGCGGATGTCATTGTCAATAACCCGACCCACTATTCGGTAGCGTTGCAGTATGACGAAAACAAAATGAGCGCACCGAAAGTGGTCGCTAAAGGTGCAGGGCTGGTCGCGCTGCGCATTCGTGAAATTGGCGCTGAAAATAACGTCCCTACGCTTGAAGCGCCGCCGCTGGCGCGAGCGCTGTATCGACATGCGGAGATCGGTCAACAAATCCCGGGTCAACTGTACGCCGCAGTGGCGGAAGTGCTGGCCTGGGTCTGGCAACTGAAACGCTGGCGTCTGGCTGGTGGACAGCGCCCTGTACAACCTACTCATCTTCCGGTGCCGGAAGCCCTGGATTTTATTAACGAGAAACCGACCCATGAGTAATCTGGCCGCGATGCTGCGCCTGCCCGCAAACCTGAAATCGACACAATGGCAGATCCTTGCCGGACCGATTTTGATCTTGCTGATTTTGTCGATGATGGTGCTGCCATTGCCTGCATTCATTCTCGACCTGCTGTTTACCTTTAATATCGCCTTGTCGATCATGGTGTTGCTGGTGGCGATGTTTACCCAGCGCACGCTTGAGTTTGCTGCGTTTCCGACGATTCTGTTGTTTACCACGTTGTTGCGTCTGGCACTTAACGTAGCTTCAACCCGCATCATTTTGATGGAAGGGCATACCGGCGCGGCGGCGGCTGGGAAGGTGGTCGAAGCGTTCGGTCACTTCCTCGTTGGTGGCAATTTCGCTATCGGTATCGTGGTGTTCGTCATTCTCGTGATCATCAACTTTATGGTCATTACCAAAGGTGCCGGGCGTATCGCAGAAGTGGGGGCGCGCTTTGTTCTCGATGGTATGCCGGGTAAGCAGATGGCGATTGACGCCGACCTTAACGCCGGATTGATTGGTGAAGATGAAGCGAAAAAACGCCGCTCCGAAGTGACTCAGGAAGCCGATTTTTACGGTTCAATGGACGGGGCAAGTAAGTTTGTTCGCGGCGATGCCATCGCCGGGATCCTCATCATGGTCATAAACGTTGTCGGTGGGTTGCTGGTCGGCGTGCTGCAACATGGCATGAGCATGGGGCACGCGGCGGAAAGTTATACGCTATTGACCATTGGCGACGGTCTGGTGGCACAAATTCCGGCGTTGGTGATTTCTACCGCCGCGGGGGTCATCGTTACGCGTGTCAGCACCGATCAGGATGTTGGCGAGCAGATGGTGAATCAGCTTTTCAGTAACCCGAGCGTTATGTTGTTAAGCGCCGCCGTGCTCGGTTTACTCGGCCTGGTGCCTGGAATGCCGAACCTGGTATTTTTGCTGTTCACTGCCGGATTGCTTGGGCTGGCCTGGTGGATCCGCGGACGCGAACAAAAAGCGCCTGCCGAACCAAAACCGGTAAAAATGGCAGAGAATAATGCCGTTGTCGAAGCGACGTGGAACGATGTACAACTGGAAGATTCTCTGGGAATGGAAGTGGGTTATCGCCTGATCCCGATGGTCGATTTCCAGCAGGATGGTGAGTTGCTGGGCCGTATACGCAGTATTCGCAAGAAATTTGCCCAGGAGATGGGGGTTCTGCCGCCAGTGGTGCACATTCGCGACAATATGGATCTGCAACCTGCCCGCTATCGCATTTTGATGAAAGGCGTGGAGATAGGCAGTGGTGATGCTTATCCGGGGCGTTGGTTGGCGATTAACCCTGGTACCGCTGCCGGGACGTTACCTGGTGAGGCGACCGTCGATCCGGCATTTGGCCTGAATGCTATCTGGATTGAAAGTGCGCTTAAAGAACAGGCGCAGATTCAGGGGTACACCGTGGTTGAGGCCAGCACGGTGGTGGCAACGCATCTTAACCACCTCATTAGCCAGCATGCCGCAGAGCTGTTTGGTCGTCAGGAGGCGCAACAGTTGCTGGATCGCGTCGCCCAGGAGATGCCAAAGCTGACGGAAGATCTCGTTCCTGGCGTCGTCACGCTCACCACACTGCATAAAGTGCTGCAAAATCTGCTCGATGAAAAAGTGCCGATTCGCGATATGCGCACTATTCTCGAAACGCTGGCGGAACATGCGCCCATCCAAAGCGATCCACATGAATTAACCGCCGTCGTGCGCGTGGCGTTGGGACGGGCGATTACCCAGCAGTGGTTTCCTGGCAAAGATGAAGTTCATGTTATTGGCCTCGATACACCGCTGGAACGTTTGTTGCTACAGGCGTTGCAGGGCGGGGGCGGACTGGAGCCAGGGCTGGCGGATCGTTTACTGGCGCAAACTCAGGAAGCTCTATCCCGTCAGGAGATGTTGGGTGCGCCGCCAGTTTTATTGGTGAACCACGCGCTGCGACCATTATTGTCTCGCTTCCTGCGCCGCAGCTTGCCGCAGTTAGTGGTGCTGTCGAATCTGGAACTATCTGATAACCGACATATCCGCATGACGGCGACAATTGGCGGTAAATGATGAGAACCTTATTAGCAATATTATTGTTTCCGCTGCTGGTGCAAGCCGCCGGGGAGGGGATGTGGCAGGCGAGTAGTGTGGGCGTTACGCTGAATCACCGTGGTGAGTCGATGTCGTCAGCGCCTCTTTCTACTCGACAACCTGCTGCAGGATTGATGACGCTGGTGGCGTGGCGTTATCAGCTTATCGGTCCGACACCTGCAGGATTGCGGGTTCGCTTGTGTTCGCAATCTCGTTGTGTCGAATTAGATGGGCAGAGCGGAACCACCGTGGCCTTTTCCGGTATACCGGCGATAGAACCGTTACGATTTATCTGGGAAGTGCCTGGCGGTGGGCGGTTAATTCCGCCGCTGAAAGTACAACGTAATGAAGTGATTGTGAATTATCGTTAATGATAAAAAAGCCGATGTCTGCCATGACATCGGCTTTTGCCGTATAACGCGATTACATACGCTCTACTGTCTCAATACCCAGCGTATCCAGACCCAGTTTCAGCGTCTTCGCCGTCAGTTGTGCCAGTTTCAGACGGCTGTTACGCACTTCTTCGTTTTCTGCGCTGAGGATCGGGCAGTGCTCGTAGAAGCCAGAGAACAGACCAGCCAGATCGTACAGGTAAGCACACATCACATGCGGCGTGCCTTCACGGGCAACCACGGTGAGGGTTTCTTCAAACTGCAGCAGGCGAGCTGCCAGTTGCGCTTCACGATCTTCACGGATGATAACCGGAGCTGCAGCCAGTTGCTCTTCGTCAATTTCTGCTTTACGGAACACGGACAATACACGCGTGTAAGCATACTGCATGTATGGCGCGGTATTACCCTCAAACGCCAGCATGTTGTCCCAGTCGAAGATGTAGTCCGTGGTGCGGTTTTTGGAGAGATCCGCATATTTCACCGCACCAATACCAACCGCGTTAGCCAGTTTTTCCAGCTCGTCGGCTGGCATATCCGGGTTCTTTTCTGCCACCAGACGGCGTGCACGTTCCAGGGCTTCATCCAGCAGATCGGCCAGTTTCACTGTACCACCCGCGCGGGTTTTGAACGGTTTGCCGTCTTTGCCCAGCATCATGCCGAACATGTGGTGTTCCAGCGGTACGGATTCCGGTACATAGCCTGCTTTACGGACGATAGCCCACGCCTGCATCAGGTGTTGATGCTGACGGGAGTCGATGTAATACAGCACGCGATCGGCATGCAGTGTTTCATAACGATATTTCGCACAGGCGATATCAGTGGTGGTGTAGAGATAGCCACCATCTTTCTTCTGAATGATCACGCCCATCGGTTCGCCTTCCTTGTTTTTGAACTCATCAAGGAATACGACGGTCGCGCCTTCACTTTCTACTGCCAGACCTTTTGCTTTCAGGTCCGCCACGATACCCGGCAGCATTGGGTTGTAGAGACTTTCACCCATGACGTCATCGCGGGTCAACGTCACGTTGAGACGATCGTAGGTGATCTGGTTCTGCGTCATGGTGATGTCGACCAGTTTGCGCCACATCTCGCGGAAATATTCGTCACCGCTTTGCAGTTTGACTACGTAGTTACGTGCACGCTCGGCAAACTCTTCATCTTCGTCGTAATGCTTTTTCGCATCGCGGTAGAAACCTTCAAGGTCAGCCAGCTCCATTTCACCGGCGTTTTCTTGCTGCTGCTTTTCCAACCACGCAATCAGCATACCGAACTGAGTACCCCAGTCGCCGACGTGGTTTGCGCGAATCACTTTGTGACCGAGGAACTCCAGAGTACGAACTGCTGCGTCACCAATAATGGTAGAGCGCAGGTGACCGACATGCATCTCTTTCGCCACGTTTGGCGCAGAGTAGTCAACCACAATGGTCTGTTTTTCTGGCGTAGCAACACCGAGACGATCGGACGCCAGCGCCTGCTGAACATGATCAGCCAGGAATGCCGGATCAAGGAAAATGTTGATAAAGCCTGGACCGGCGATCTCAACTTTGCTGGCGATACCGTTAAGATCCAGATGAGTCAGCACCTGCTCTGCTAATTGTCGCGGTGCCATACCCAGTTTTTTAGCAACTGCCATCATGCCGTTAGCCTGATAGTCGCCGAACTGAACTTTTGCTGACTGACGAACCTGCGGTTCGCAATCCGCAGGCGCGCCTGCCGCAATCATGGCCTGACGGACTTTTTCTGAGAGAAGAGCCTGAATATTCACCGGAATACCTTACATTGATGAAGCGAGCAAAAATTGCCCGCACCAGTTAAAGAAATTAGGGCGGGAGTATACTGCAAATGGCTGTTTTCGTCAGCAACGTGCGCGTGGCGTATTGCCGTTTTCACTATTGCATCAGAAGCGGCGTGAAATCAGCGGTTGGTTGGCGCAGGGCAACAGGGTAAATTAACGCTTTTACTGAAAGACGAAGAGTGATTATGGCGAACTGGCAATCTATCGACGAGCTGCAGGATATTGCATCGGATTTACCGCGATTTACCCACGCATTAGATGAACTTTCCCGCCGTCTGGGGTTGGATATCACTCCGCTGACTGCCGATCACATTTCCTTGCGTTGCCATCAAAACGTCACCGCTGAACGCTGGCGTCGCGGGTTTGAACAGTGCGGCGAGCTTTTGTCAGAAAATATGATCAATGGCAGGCCGATTTGTCTGTTTAAATTGCATGAACCGGTACAGGTTGCGCACTGGCAGTTTTCCATTGTGGAGCTACCGTGGCCCGGGGAAAAACGTTACCCGCACGAAGGTTGGGAACATATTGAAATCGTTCTGCCGGGCGATCCAGAAACGCTGAATGCCCGTGCGCTGGCATTGCTTTCTGATGAAGGACTCAGCCTGCCGGGGATCTCAGTGAAAACCAGTTCGCCAAAAGGTGAGCATGAGCGATTACCGAATCCGACGCTGGCGGTCACCGATGGCAAAACGACCATTAAATTTCATCCGTGGTCCATTGAAGAGATCGTTGCCAGCGAGCAGTCGGCGTAATTAAGGAGCAAAAATGGCATTACTGGAAATTTGCTGTTACAGCATGGAATGCGCGCTAACGGCGCAGCAAAACGGCGCAGACAGAGTTGAATTATGCGCAGCCCCAAAAGAGGGGGGCTTAACGCCGTCGTTGGGGGTACTGAAATCCGTGCGCCAGCGGGTGACGATCCCTGTGCATCCGATTATCCGCCCACGCGGTGGTGATTTTTGCTACAGCGACGGTGAATTTGCCGCCATTCTTGAGGATGTGCGCACAGTCCGCGAATTAGGTTTTCCTGGACTGGTGACGGGCGTTCTCGATGTTGACGGGAATGTCGATATGCCACGAATGGAAAAAATAATGGCTGCTGCCGGTCCGCTGGCAGTGACTTTTCATCGCGCCTTCGATATGTGCGCTAACCCTTTAAATACACTCAATAATCTTGCGGAATTTGGCGTTGCTCGGGTACTGACATCAGGGCAAAAATCAGACGCACTGCAAGGTTTATCAAAAATTATGGAACTTATTGCCCATGGTGATGCTCCAATCATTATGGCCGGAGCAGGAGTCCGTGCAGAAAACCTGCACCACTTCCTCGATGCCGGAGTGCTGGAAGTCCATAGCTCCGCGGGAGCGTGGCAAGCCTCACCAATGCGTTATCGTAATCAAGGATTGTCCATGTCATCAGATGCACACGCGGACGAGTATTCGCGTTATGTCGTCGACGGGGCGGCGGTTGCTGAAATGAAAGGAATCATTGAACGCCATCAGGCCAAATGATTTTTACCGTTGCATCATGTCGCCCAATATGATGCTTGCTCGTACCAGGCCCCTGCAATTTCAACAGGGGCCTTTTTTTATCCCCGAGAAGTATAAAAAACGAACGATTTCGGTGATCAGTTGAGCGCGTGACAGTGCGCATAGCGTTGTGCTAAAAATTTTTATACATTCATATTAATTATGTAATTTAAATTACTAAAACTGACAAATATATATTCTAAATAACAACTGGGTTATTCTTTAGCAATTAATGATTACATTGTAATAAATCATATTCTTTATCGATTATTTCAGGCAGTGTTGTGCCGAATTATGCAAGCGGTCAATTCGTTGTATATTTAATTATACAATGATTTCGGTGTTCTGGAATTAATTAGAGGAATCTATGCGAGGGAAAAAACGCATTGGGTTAATGTTTTTGCTGATAGCGGTTGTGGTTGGTGGCGGCGGGTTATTGCTGGCGCAAAAAGCCTTACATAAAACGTCGGATACAGCATTTTGCCTTTCCTGCCACTCGATGAGTAAACCTTTTGAGGAATATCAGGGAACTGTCCACTTTTCGAACCAGAAAGGGATACGTGCGGAATGTGCCGATTGCCATATTCCAAAGTCAGGGATGGATTATTTATTTGCTAAATTAAAAGCTTCTAAAGATATTTATCATGAATTTGTTAGCGGCAAAATAGACAGTGACGATAAATTCGAAGCGCATCGTCAGGAAATGGCCGAAACAGTATGGAAAGAATTAAAAGCAACTGATTCTGCAACGTGTCGTAGTTGCCATTCTTTTGATGCCATGGATATTGCCTCGCAAAGTGAATCTGCGCAGAAAATGCATACCAAAGCGCAAAAGGACGGCGAAACCTGTATCGATTGTCATAAAGGCATTGCCCATTTTCCACCAGAAATAAAAATGGATGACAACGCGGCGCATGAGCTGGAAAGTCAGGCCGCTACTTCAGTTACCAATGGCGCACATATTTATCCTTTCAAACCTTCCCGCATAGGCGAACTGGCCACTGTGAATCCTGGTACCGATCTCACCGTCGTTGATGCCAGTGGCAAACAGCCGATCGTTCTGTTGCAGGGTTATCAAATGCAGGGCAGTGAAAACACGCTCTACCTGGCGGCAGGTCAACGGCTGGCGCTAGCCACATTAAGTGAAGAAGGTATCAAGGCGCTGACGGTAAACGGGGAATGGCAGGCTGACGAGTACGGCAATCAATGGCGTCAGGCGTCTATACAGGGTGTGCTTACCGATCCCGCATTAGCGGACCGTAAACCGCTATGGCAATACGCTGAAAAACTTGACGATACCTATTGCGCTGGTTGCCATGCGCCTATTGCCGCTGACCATTACACCGTCAATGCCTGGCCGTCCATTGCCAAAGGAATGGGGGCGCGAACCAGCATGAGCGAAAATGAACTGGACATTTTGACGCGGTACTTCCAGTACAACGCCAAAGATATTAGCGAAAAACAGTGATCCTCGTTGATCAGGGAGGAAGTTATGACATTAACAAGACGTGAATTTATTAAACACAGCGGTATTGCCGCTGGGGCGCTGGTGGTGACATCGGCTGCACCGCTACCCGCATGGGCAGAAGAGAAGGGCGGTAAAATCCTCACCGCGGGACGTTGGGGAGCGATGAACGTAGAAGTGAAGGACGGCAAGATTGTTTCTTCGACAGGCGCGCTGGCGAAAACCATACCGAACTCCTTACAGTCTACGGCGGCGGATCAGGTACACACCACGGCGCGTATTCAGCATCCGATGGTGAGAAAAAGCTATCTCGATAATCCACTGCAACCGGCAAAAGGTCGTGGCGAAGATACCTATGTACAGGTGAGCTGGGAACAAGCATTAAAACTGATTCATGAGCAACACGATCGTATTCGTAAAGCTAACGGACCATCGGCCATTTTTGCCGGATCTTACGGCTGGCGATCTTCTGGCGTGTTGCATAAAGCGCAAACCTTACTGCAACGTTATATGAACCTTGCGGGCGGTTATTCCGGGCATAGCGGCGATTATTCAACCGGGGCGGCACAGGTGATCATGCCGCATGTGGTCGGTTCTGTAGAGGTGTATGAACAGCAGACCTCCTGGCCGCTGATTCTGGAAAACAGCCAGGTTGTGGTGCTGTGGGGGATGAACCCGCTGAATACCTTAAAAATTGCCTGGAGCAGTACCGATGAGCAAGGGCTGGAATACTTCCATCAGCTGAAAAAATCTGGCAAACCCGTGATTGCCATTGATCCTATCCGCTCCGAAACCATCGAATTCTTTGGCGATAATGCCACCTGGATCGCGCCGAATATGGGCACCGACGTGGCACTGATGTTAGGGATTGCGCATACCCTGATGACACAAGGCAAACACGATAAAGTGTTCCTTGAAAAATACACTACCGGATATCCGCAGTTTGAAGAGTATCTGACAGGTAAGAGCGATAATACACCGAAGAGCGCGGCCTGGGCGGCGGAAATTTCTGGCGTACCGGAAGCGCAGATAGTCAAACTCGCTGAACTGATGGCGGCGAATCGCACAATGCTGATGGCAGGCTGGGGAATTCAGCGCCAGCAATATGGTGAACAGAAACACTGGATGCTGGTGACGCTGGCGGCGATGTTAGGGCAGATTGGTACACCGGGCGGCGGTTTTGGTTTCTCTTATCATTACTCCAATGGTGGCAACCCGACGCGTGTTGGCGGCGTGCTGCCGGAAATGTCTGCGGCGATTGCCGGACAGGCCAGCGAGGCCGCTGATGATGGCGGAATGACGGCGATTCCTGTTGCCCGTATCGTCGATGCGCTGGAAAATCCTGGCGGCAAATATCAGCATAACGGTAAAGAACAAACGTATCCGAATATCAAAATGATCTGGTGGGCGGGTGGCGGGAACTTTACCCATCACCAGGATACTAATCGTCTGATTAAAGCATGGCAGAAACCGGAGATGATCGTCGTTTCTGAATGCTACTGGACCGCAGCTGCTAAACATGCAGATATCGTATTACCGATCACCACATCGTTTGAGCGCAATGACTTGACGATGACCGGTGATTACAGCAACCAGCATATTGTACCGATGAAGCAGGCTGTCGCTGCGCAATTTGAAGCGCGTAACGATTTTGACGTGTTTGCCGATCTTGCTGAATTACTGAAACCTGGCGGAAAAGAGATCTATACCGAAGGTAAAGATGAGATGGCGTGGCTGAAATTTTTCTATGATGCCGCTCAGAAAGGTGCCCGTGCGCAACGCGTGACTATGCCGATGTTTAATGCCTTCTGGCAGCAAAATAAACTGATCGAAATGCGCCGCAGCGAGAAGAACGAACAGTACGTTCGTTATGGTGATTTCCGCGCCGATCCGGTGAAAAATGCGCTGGGTACGCCAAGCGGCAAAATTGAGATTTACTCCAAAACGCTGGAAAAATTTGGCTATAAGGATTGCCCGGCACACCCAACCTGGCTTGCGCCTGATGAGTGGAAGGGTACCGCCGACGAGAAGCAGTTGCAGCTTCTGACCGCACATCCGGCACATCGTTTACACAGTCAGCTTAACTATGCGGAACTGCGTAAAAAATATGCGGTTGCCGATCGTGAACCGATCACTATTCACACCGAAGATGCTGCTCGCTTTGGTATTGCGAATGGCGATCTGGTGCGTGTCTGGAACAAACGTGGTCAGATTCTGACAGGCGCGGTGGTGACTGACGGGATCAAAAAAGGCGTGGTATGCGTGCATGAAGGTGCATGGCCAGATCTGGAAAATGGCTTGTGTAAAAACGGCAGTGCGAACGTGTTAACGGCGGATATCCCCAGCTCTCAGCTGGCAAATGCCTGTGCCGGTAACTCTGCGCTGGTGTATATCGAAAAATATACGAGCAATGCGCCGAAGTTAACGGCGTTTGATCAGCCAGCTGTTCAGGCATAAGACGTGAAAAGCGCCCGGAAACGGGCGCTAATCTTTACGGCTTACGCGCAATCAGCACCGCGCGTTTAGGCGCAGGATAACCTTCCACCGTTTTACCCGGATCATGTGGGTCGAGGAAATCGGCCAGCGATTCAGTAACCATCCATTCGGTGCGTCGCTGTTCTTCTGTAGTGGTAACGCTCACATCCGCAATGCGAATATCAACAAAACCACACTTCTTCAGCCAGTTTTTCAGCGCCAGCGCGGAAGGGATGAAATAGACATTACGCATTTGCGCGTAACGATCGCCCGGCACCAGCACCGTGTTCTCATCACCATCAATAACCAGCGTTTCAAGCACCAGTTCACCTTCATTGACCAGTTGATCTTTCAACTGCCAGAGATGCTCCAGCGGTGAACGACGATGATAAAGCACGCCCATCGAAAAGACGGTATCAAAGGCTTTCAGTGCCGGAAGTTGTTCAATGCCTAACGGCAGCAGATGCGCACGTTGATCGTTACCTAACAATTTACGCACTGCTTCAAACTGGCACAGAAACAGTTGCGTAGGGTCGATCCCCACCGCCAGATGTGCGCCTGCGCCAATCATGCGCCACATGTGATAACCGCTGCCACAGCCGACATCAAGAATGGTGCGCCCGGTTAAATCAGAAAGATGGGGCAGAACGCGATCCCATTTCCAGTCGGAACGCCATTCGGTATCGATGTTGACGCCATACAGTGAGAACGGCCCTTTGCGCCACGGCATCAGGTTGCGCATCAGCGTTTCAATGCGTTTAATTTGCCCGGCGCTCAGTGGCTCTTCGCTTTCGGCGGTTACGCTATGCAATAAATCCAGACGATACGGTTTAATTTCAGGCAGAAATTCCACCGCGTTGGACCACTGCTTAAACAGCCCGTGCTGCTGCTCGCGCTGCCAGTTAGCAATCTGCGCGGGCAGCGTTTCCAGCCAGTGTGAAAGATGATTTTTGGCAATCAGAGAATAAAAGTTACCAAAGTCGATCATGCAGCGTCCTCTGCTTTTAATGCCACCAGGGAACCAAAGTTAAAGCACTGGAACCACAGCTCGCTATGCTCAAAACCAGCTTGATGCAGGCGTGCTTTATGGGTTTCCACAGAATCGGTTAGCATCACGTTTTCCAGCATGCTGCGCTTCTGGCTGATCTCCAGTTCGCTGTAACCGTTAGCACGTTTAAAGTCGTGGTGCATGTTGAACAGCAATTCACCAACTTTGGCATCTTCGAAACTGAATTTTTCCGAAAGCACCAGCGCACCGCCCGGGTTCAGCCCTTGATAAATTTTATCCAGTAACGCCTGACGCTCGGAAGGTTCCAGGAATTGCAGGGTAAAATTCAGCACCACCATCGATGCGTTTTCAATGGCGATATTGCGAATATCACCTTCAATAACGTCTACTGGCGTAGGGGCTTTATAGGCGTCAATATGACGACGGCAGCGTTCAATCATCGCCGGAGAGTTGTCGATGGCAATAATTTTGCAATTATCATGATGAATGTTGCGACGCACCGAGAGCGTCGCCGCGCCCAGAGAACAACCCAGATCGTAAACCTGCGTACCAGGTTGAACGAAGCGCTCGGCTAACATACCAATCATGGAAATAATATTGGAATAACCGGGAACGGAACGCTGGATCATATCCGGGAAGACTTCAGCTACCCGTTCATCAAAGGTCCAGTCACCCAGTCTGGCGATAGGGGCAGAAAATAGCGTGTCGCGGTGAGACATAACGTAAAAATCCGGGAAAAAGAAAGTGGCGTATTGTGCGCTAACGCAGGGAGAAAACCAACTCCCAGGGCATATACCAAAGATTCGCCAGCACCATCAGCAACAGCGCACACCATGTGGCGCTCATGCCGGAACGTCGCCAGCGGAACAGACGGTGATGAAAACCGTAATAATGCATCAGACGACCAGCAAGCAAAACGATGCCGCAAATATGCACCATCCAGGTTTCTGCGCCATTCATTTCCATAAACAGCATCAGCACAATCGCGATGGGAATATATTCCACCGCGTTACCATGAATGCGAATAGCGCTTTGCAGTTCGCTAAAACCACCGTCACCATAGGCAACGCGGTACTGCATTCGCAGGCGAACGACATCAAAAGAGAACTTCATTAATAACAACGCACTTAAAACGGCATACAGCGCGCTTACCATACAAACTCCCTTTAAAATGGCCGATGGCACCTGTCTATGATAGGTGGCAAATTCAGAAAAGAGAAGATTGCTGTGGAATAGCCGGAACTGCTCCGATCTCTGGAAGCGTTTTACGTAAGTCTTCCCACAGGGTATGTACCAGTTCCGGGGCCTGGGCAATATCTGGCGTATGTAAAAAAAGATAAGGCGTAGTGGTCTGATGCCACTGCGCTAATTTTTGTAACCAGACCTGAAATAATTCCCGGTTTTGCGTCATATCATCACTACCGATAAAACGGATCAGCGGATTTGTCGCCGTCAGTACAGCATGTACCGGAACTTTAGGTTTTTTTCGTTGAGCGTCGCGAATAGCTTCACTGTGTGGACGTGCTGCATGAACCGGGCGGCTGTCTAAAATCACCCGATTAACGCCGCGCTGATGTAAACCGCGATTAAGCGTTTGTTCCTCTTCCCCTTTGGCGAAAAACTGTGGATGGCGGACTTCCACACCATAATTAAATTCGCCGGGAAGAGAATCGAGAAAATGCCAAAGCGCAGGCAGATCCCGTGGGCCAAATGTGGCAGGCAGTTGCAGCCAGTATTGCCCAATGCGCGGCGCTAACGGTGACATGCGGGTCAAAAATTCAGTCACTAAATCATCGCAATGCCGTAATGCTGCCTGATGCGAAATGGTCGCCGGAAACTTAAAACAGAAGCGGAAGTCATCTGTGGTCTGCTCACGCCAGCGCAGGACAACCTCGGGTTTGGGCAGGGCGTATAGCGTGGTGTTGCCCTCCACACAGTTAACATGACGGGTATTAAGGATTAACTTACTGATTTTAATAAGCCTCTGGTGTCACTTTGGTGACTATGGGGCATCATTGGGACATAATCTGTCAGCTTCTGATTCAGCATTGCGATCTGTTCTGCATTGCTGTCAGTCATCCATGCTCCGTATACATTGAATACCATCTGGGCACTTGCATGGCCCATCTGGCTGGCAATGAAGCTTGGGTTTGCTCCGGCAGATAATGACCAGCACGCATAAGTGTGTCGTGACTGGTATGCCTTTCGATGCCTGATCCCTGCACGCTTAATGGCTGTTTCCCATGAGTCACCTACAGAATCGACTTTGTAGACAAAACCTACCTGTTCGCTTTTTCTAACCACTTGAGGGTTAAACACGAAAGTACATTCATGGTTCACTGAACGTCCATATTCACGTAGTTGCACCTTGATGTTGTACTGCTTACCCAGTCTTGTCATTTCAGCCTGATTTTTCAGGACACTGATAGCGGGCTGGATAAGGTGCACAACCCTGTTTGTGCTTGCTTCAGTTTTCGGTAGAGTGAACTCACCAAGTTTCGTATAATTGCGCCTGATGGTAATTGTTCCTGCCTTCAGATCGATATCTTCCCAGGCCAGGGAGACCAGTTCACCGTGACGCATTCCTGTGTACACAGCCAATGACCACAGGTTTTTCGTCTGCTGATGTCGGCAAGCATCTATCAGGCGAATAAATTCGTCACGAGTTAGCGGATCTGGCTCTGCCCTGGCTCTTTTAAGAGGCTTAATTCCCTGGAAGGGATTTGCTTCTAAGTAACCGTGATCTGCAGCAAACTGAAACATTCCAGCGATTGTCGTCATGTAATAATTTACAGTAACGACGCTCCGTCCTTTTGCTGCTGCTTTGTTTTTCGTTGAATTCTGATACCCGGTCAGCAAATCTTTCCTGATATACAGCAATTCCTCTTTGGTTACCGATGACACCAGTCTACTGCCTCCAATTTTCGGAACCATCGTTCTTGCAACGGATTCATAGCGATTGAATGCATTTGCAGAGATTTCCATTCGTTTCAGATCCAGCCACTTTTCTTCAAGTTCCTTCACCGTAATTTCTTTTTTACTTACCCCAAAAGCCTGAAGGTTGGGGGAGTCAGGGAACTGTGCGGCATAATCAAAGCTTCCTGTGCGGATGGCAAAACATACCGATGTCCTCAGTTCCCCGGCGATCTTCCTGTTCTTGGCAGTGTCAGGGACACCAAGATTTTCCCTGACACGTTTACCTTTAAAATTAAACCAGATGCGTAATGTGCCGCCGTGGTTTTCGACGCCTGTTGGATATTTGACTTTATCCATTGATACCTCCAGACGCCCAAGAGCGATACGAGCTTACATATTTCATGATATTAAATCACCTGGGTTGTTTGTTTTTCATTGAGGCGACCCAGGCATCTATTGCTTTTCTGTTATACATACATTCACTGGAAGGCTTTGGATTACCGTCTGGTGATACGTGAATATACTCTCTTCCAACCATCCAGCATTCTTTCCGGGCCCGAAGAATTGTGCCTGGTTTGAGCCCGGTAATTGCGATAAGAACGCTTTCACAAACCCATTCATTGGGAGCCAGTTGAATCACATTGCCCATGCATTACCTCACACAACACTCAGCCCACGGCAGTGGCACCACACTTCAAACATTCGTTTCACAATTTCACGACAGTAGAAGCCGTCAACATCTCGCGTCAGGTCATAGCGATTGCCGTAACGCTGGCGCACCCATAGCTCAAACGCTTTATTCATTCTTTACTTCCTTTTCATGGCCCGTAATTTTTTCAGATGAGCTTCCTGCTCTGTTTCTGCCAGAATTTGTCGGTATTCCTGGTGATCAATCCGTTCAAACAGTTCATTGAAATCGTTTATTTTTACTGACTGTGTTCGCCCATCCATTCTTCTGTACAACACAGTGTTGTTTATGCAGCGAACAATTTTTATCGGGTAGCCAGCACTATCGGTGTATATCTGCCCGCGTTGAATCAAAGCGAACATGTGGTTATCCCCATCGACAAATCGAGAACACAACAAACGCTGCTGCGAATACCATCCCCAGAGTTACGATTGCATCAGGCCAGCTCATTGATTCACCTCCTGCGGCGGTTCTGGCAGCGGCATCCAGTGGGTTACCTCCTTGAGATACAGGTCTTCGCCATCACCGTCATCCCAAGTGGGCTTGCCATCATTAAACCAGTCGCCATATACGCCGACCTGAGTGTTGGGGATGTTTGGTGGGTAGTTGTTTTTAAAGTCAGCAGCTAACACATAGCATTGTCGCTCTCCCATTTCTGGCATTCGCTCACTACAGCTTATCCAACTATCCGGAGTTACCGGAGAGTTGCCAGCCTCATACGCCACACGCATCCAGTGCATAAGCGTTTCAGTGCTCACACAGCCGCAATCAACATCAATTTTGCCGTGCTGCTGTTCCAGCCATTGCTCAAGCGTAGTGCTCATTTTTCATCCCCCCGATGATGCCATCTGCATCGCATCTCATAACACCCCCACTCAACACGAAAACCACATAGCCTGTGCAGATCCACCCACTTCTGCGCCATCGCTGGCGACGTGTAAATCACAGTGAATGCGTTATCTTCGTTGTCGATTTGCGTAAACGTCACTTTGTACAACAACCCACCGTCGACACATGCTGTGTTCAACGATTTATTGCTAATACCCTCAATCATTCGTACTCAACCCCCGCTGTTTTGAATTTGATCCCCGCTGCCTGCAATGCGTGCTCGACGTCGAAGCGGTCCAGCCATCCACCAAAGTGGTGCGGCATCATTACCACCCGCTCACCGCTATTTATTGGGTGGCCCATACGGGGTTCGTAGCCATCCGGTAACTCGACTTCCCTCGCTTCCAGTTCTGCAATTCGGCACATAGCATCAATATTTGTGTCCTCCAGGCGCTTAATTTCATCCAGCAGCGCCAGTACCACCGACGGTGTAACCTTCATCCGAAACGCCTGCAATTTTTGAGGCGTTGCCACTGTTTCAATTGCTACTGCTGCCTCACGCAGTGCCTGATAATCAATCCCGCTCACGCCCGACCTCTCCCTGTGCTGTTTTATATGCCCGCAACATATCGCGGGTTTTACCGGATAAAACCGACTTCATGAAAAACACACCACTGTGAGTTGCAATAACGTCCGGCGTGCAAAGCAATGCAGCATCCACCACCCGGTTATGTTTACGAAATTCGAACACGGTGCAGGTGATCACGATGTTCGCTACGGCTCCGTAGTCCTGGTATTCGATTTTCATTCCGGATGCTCCTGAGCCACGTTGAAATCGCCATGATCACGACAAGGCATCACAACAAATTCAGGATTGCCATACATTGAGTTGATGATGGAATCAAACTGAATTCTGACCGCTTGCCCGTCACCGGAGGGACGTAACTGGACGGGAATAAATTTACGCTCACGACCAAACATCTTCTCTGGATAACTCAGGTAACCCGCCTGGATCACCGGGTGTGTACAGAGGTCAAATTTTTTCGAAATGATGCGTTCCAAATCCGGAAAACAACCGTCCACTAATTTAATGCCGGTAATGGACAGCCGGCGCTGAAACTGGTCGCGATGAACAGCGATCGGCTCTTTACTAAAAATCAGCTCTGTCGTTTCGGCTTTGGCCGGGGCGCCACCTTCGAACTGGACAATGATGTTTTTCTTCGTCCGGATGCCGTGAGTCATGCGCAGTGCTACGAAACCATTGGTTGCCTCAATATGTTTTGGCGTGATGTGAAGACCGTTCAGGTAATAACGAACGTCGTTTTTAGCAGCGCACACCAGAGCGGCGCGAATAAGTTTTGACTGGATGATCATGCTTTATCCTCCCATCCGATTACCTGGAAAAGCCCCATCTTCGGGTGATACCAGCGTGTGCCGCGTGGTTCAGCCTCTGACATCATTTGGTGGAACGCCGCCATAAATGTCTCAAGCTCGACGACAGCCCTGCGAGACAACAGACCGTCCGGAGTCATAAATTCGTGCGTGTCGGTAGGGATGTGGTAGGCGTTGACCAGATTCCGACACTTGGCGTCACTCATTCCGCTTTTGGCTACCACCTGGCGGTAACCGACATATCCGGTGCGCATTGTGCCGCGTTTGATGTTCTCCACAGCTTTGGTGACCGTTTCGATCTTCTCTTCAACATGACTCAGGCGCTTCTGCTGGCGAACGGCATCGGCGGCCATTGCAGCGATCATCTCCATTTCCGTCAGCGGCGCGTGAGTTCGGAAATAGCTGTTAACCAGTTCGCGCTGAAGCTGCCATGCAAGAGCATCGTTAAAAGGCTTCGTCAACATCAGGTAACCAGACTCGAAAAGAATGATCCCTTTGGCAGTTCGCGCGGCAAAGGCATCAGAAAGTGACTCCGTACGTATTACGTCCGCAGTCATTTCAAGAAAATCCACCCCTTCGATAAAGTGAGAACGGTTGCGGTTAAACGCAGCACGGGCGGTACCTTCCGGGCGCTGGTGGACGTCATCAATCATTGCAAATGTCACAACACGCTGACCGCGATATTCGATTACCGGAAACTGTTTGTTGTTGATGGTTACAATATTCATTTTTATCTCCAGACAGCCCGGCGTGTAATACCGGGCATATGTATTACTTAACCTGAATAAATGGTGTGTTGGCACCGCTGGTCATGTATTGCGGCAGTGTACCGTTCCACTTGTTGATGGCTTCCAGCTCCATAACACCGGGGTTCTGGCGCAGAGCTTCACCGCGTAAACGAATAGCATCGGCTTCGGCCTGGGCTTTTGTGCGAATCGCATCTGCCTGTCCGGCAGCTTCCGCGCGCAACATGTTGGCTTCCGCTTCGCGCTGTTTTACTTCCTGCTCGCGTTGCAGGGTTTTCTGGTTCGCCGTGACTTTGGCATTAATGCTGTCGATAACAGTAGGCGGGTACTCCGGCTTACCCACATATGAGAGGCTCATTACCTGAATACCGATGGGCGTCATTTCTTCCTGAATGTCTTTAAGAGCTGCATCCAGCAGCTCAGACTTGCCGCCGTCGATAAATTTGTCGGTGGTCATTTTGCTGGCCAGTCGGTTGAGTGCGTCGGCTATCTTCTGGCGCAGGTCGGTGTCGGTAATGTCGTCCACGCCTTTGCGGTAGGTCTGAAAGACTGTGGTAACTTTGGATGGATCAACTTTGTAGGCCACGCCGATGTGATAGCCGATGGTTGTACCGTCACTCATCTGGAAACTGAATGGATCATCGTAGGTCTTCATCTGCTTAAAGGTCGGGAAGATGTAAACCTCAGTGTTCCATCCCGTCCAGTAGCGCCCAACACCGACCACTTCACCGACGCCTTTATCGTCGCCCAGTTTGTTTACTTTGATGCCCACATTACCAGGCTCAACGCGATCGCAACCGACAAGGCCAATGGTCGGCAGAACAAGGGCTAAAGCAAAAAGTAATTTTTTCATCTTTTATCCTTAGAAAAAGAAAGACCCTTATAAATGGCATAAATGCAGGGCGGGGTCAGACACGCCAGAGCAAAGCCAGAAATCACTGCTACCGTATCCTTCATTGATATGAGGGCCGGAACGATTAATCCGTAAATACATGTGATAATTGCCAGTGATATAACTATTCTGAAATAAATATTCATGGTCCTCCTGATGTATTCGGCTTGCCTTATTTAATTGCGTCATGGTTAATTTCGTTTACGTCAGAATGGTTTTGTTGCCATCAGTTCGTAATATCCGGCGCTCCATATGTCATATTTTCTGAACCATTTTTCTGTATACTGTTTCCTGGCGATGAGTCTGCGCAGTCGTCTGATTGTTCGCTGGTGTGCGCGGGTATACTCTGTGGTTGATTCTCCACGTTTCCATATCTCATTCCTGTTGAAGATAAAACGCTTGTCAGGATAGCGTTGTCGGAATCCTGAACGTTCAAAAGCGCGGGTGGTCATAAAGAATGCCAGGTAACGAATTGCCGTTTTTCGGGTGAGGCATTTTTTTGTTCTTCCGTGGCGTGTTACAAAAAATAACGGGCCGACGGGTGTATCATGTTTCTGTAATGCATGGTCAATGGCGCTGGCGGTGCGGTTGTCGATCATTTCTTTATTTCTCCCGAATAACGTTCATGACTCATTACTTCCCAGTTCCGGCCGTCGTCTTTCGATAACAGCCGCCAGCGACGGTTAACCTTCAGACTGAGATATCCGGTGCGCTGTATCCGATGCGGAAATATCCGTCGGCATCGGTACAACAACAGGACCTGCAATGCCTGCCGGTGGATCCGCTCAGGAATGCGTGTTGCTGTTAATGCCACCGGTTTCCTCCTGAGCAGGTGCTGTTATCTGATACCCCGCTCTTTCTGCCAGCCGTATGAATGTATCCATGCTGGCAATCAGCTCGCCATCGCGGACTTTGCAGACACCTGTGACTTGGCCATTTTCAATTGTCATAACGATCTGCACTTTTTCGTGCACAACAGATACAGGGGATAAATTAGCCATCAGTTAATTCCTCCGCTGATATATTTTTCTTTCGCGTAATCAATAACCTCTTGAAAAAGGTTGTCTATAATTAACTTTCCGGTTTCAGTCAGGTATTCAGTATGTTGATTAATCCCGATAGCATTCTGGTATGCAGTGTGGATTTCGGTTTCACCCTCCACCCGGCCCAATTCACCACGGGTAATACCTTCGAAGCGTAACAGCAACTGGTTTATAAACTGTTCAGTTATTTCTATGGTCGTAATGTTCCCATCCGGAAGGTCAACAATAAGCAGATTACCACCTGTTTTACGTTTTATTCGATGGAGTGCCGCAACAGCTATACGGCGACGATATGTATTAATGGGTTCATGTGTCATTTGTTATTTCCCGTATGCTTTTCTGAGAAACAGTATTGCAACTGACCAGTATCCTGCATTAGCCATTAATAATGCGGTTTTATAAGCACTTCTGTTTTTCATGCATCACCACCATTTTCAGGTTGTGGAAATTCCCGACCAGAGGCCGTTATGTTTTTATGGGTGATTGTTTATTGAGTTTTCTTTATTCGTTGCGCAGTGTGTCGATATACGCGTAAGCCATTTCACAGGTTTTATTCATGGAGCGAATGAGGCAACATAAATAATCGTCTGTCTCTCCTGAATCAGGCGAATTCTTAAATATAAATTCAAGCATGGATGTATTCTCTTTTATTTGTGCTGCCACTTCCTCAAGAATATTTAATGGAGTTTTCATGTTCTTTGCTCCTTAAATGCATCGCATGCGCTTCTGGCGTATTGTTGTGCCAGTAAAAAGATATCATCCGAAAGTTCATCACATTCTTCATCACCGGAAGCCGAAATGATTAACCCCGCTTCAAGCAGTACGGCAATGTGATGAAAAGCTGCCTCCGGTTCGTTGGTGAGGCCTTTGAACATTTTCATCTTATGCTTCCTCCTGATTTTGTTTATAAGCACCAGTCAGTAACAACATTGGATCACAGCCAAGAACATTAGCCAGAGGGATAAGCATGCTGATGGTTGGTTCGTACTCTCCGCTCTCCCACTGGATGATAATTTCTTCATCGAGATCGAGCAGTCTGGCGAGTTCGGCGGTTGTTAAGCCGCAGGTTTCGCGTTGGGTGCGAATCCGATTCTGGGAATTAATAGCTAAATTTTGTTTGCATAAACGTGACGCGGTGAGGCTATATTTTTGAGTTACAGCCAGGATGGAGCTGGCAAGTTCAATTAACTCAGGGTTATTGCTGCTATACAGTAGTGCACCAGTCCCTACTAAGAGCTGAATATTCTCAAGAGCATCGTGCTGATTTGTTGGTAATCCCATATACGATGACATTTTTCTCATCCTCTATAATTGCTTTGGTGAGTTCGATACCTATGTCAAGATAATAGGTTTACCGATTTCACCTGTCAATCGGTTTATCGATTTTTTTTCCAAAAAAAAAGCCCACTTAAGAGTGGGCGGGTTAAATGATTTTTGCTTATGCAAAACGGTGTAGTGTCATAGGCCAACTGACAATTACTTTTCCGTCAATGTGAAGTTGTTCGAAGTCTTCCGGTTCGATAGCCCAATCCTTGTAAGCTGGGTTGTCAGATATCACCGTTAGAGTATCTTTGATTTTTTGAAGTCTTTTGATGTGCGATGTTCCAGAGTATGTAAAGGCGTATATACCATCACCATTAAATGTGCGAACTGATACATCTACAAATACCAAGTCTTCAGGGTCTATTGTGCCTTTCATACTGTCGCCGTGGGCGTTTATTGCTTTGATTGCTGATGCTGGTCTGCCGCCAAAAACTCTTGATGCGTATCCTGGTTCTATCGCTATAGATCTGACAATATCAGGAAAATCAGAGTTATAACTACCAGGTCCGCAACTATATCTGATGTCTAAAACATCCACGACATACGAATCAGTAACCCAATCTTCAGAAATGTTACGTATTTGGTGTGAGTCTGCAGAGGTCACGATTTCCATTGGGCCAACACCCGATGCGAGCCATTCCGGGTTAACGCCCAAAACTTTTGCTATTTCGACTGTTTTTCTGGAACCGTTGGCTTTGTTAAGTAGTTGATTAACACTGGACTGAGCCATACCCACTTCTTTGGCCAGCCTACCTTGCGTAAATTTTGCGTTGCGCATAGCTAAATCAAGTCGTTCTGAAAATGTCATTGCGATTTTCCTCCCCTCTCTATCTTGGCTAGTTTATCGGCTTTCCGATAAATGTTCTAGGTTTAACGTTGAATATCGCTTTTCCTGTTGTTATTATGCGTTCAATAGGAGATGCGATTATGAAACATAAAGCCATAGAGAAAGCTATTGAGATTCTTGGAAGTCAGCAAGCCTTAGCCAAGCGATGCGGAAAGGCCCAGTCAACAGTCTGCGATTGGTTGAATTGCAAGAACAAGATTTCACCAGAATTTGTGCCGTTATTGGTTGCAGCTGTTGACGGAAAGATCCAAGCGTATGAATTTCGGCCAGACCTACCAGAGCTTTTTCCACATCCAAGCTTAGCGCGCACGGGGGAGGTGAAGGGCTTGTATGTCCCAGAATTACGTTCAGACAGAGATGCCATCTAGGTACTGCCAGGCAGACGAAGAGTGGATTCAACAGCAGTTACAGGGGCTGCCTCCGTCACTGAGACGGAAGGTCGCCCTGAAATATGCGGAGGTATACGAAATCACTTTTGACGCTGAGCCTGTTTCATTCCGCAAGGAGAACAGAGCAAGGCACGAAGCAAACACAAGGCTCCGCCTGTTTGTAAGAAATCAGGGCAGAGCTTTACAGGGGTATACAGCCGAACCTCCCCTGGCTGGATCGCAATCGCGCTCCTCATTGTTTCGGGTTTAAAGGTACCCGAACAGAAGCAGGCTTAAAGGTGCCTGTTCAGGTTGGCAACCAACTGACCCAACTCCTCATGTGTACTAGGGAAGTAGTACGTTTTTATGGGGAAGAGGGTAAGGGGGGTAAGGGGGGATTGGGTGTTGGGGCAGGAATAGGGTCTTTTCCAACAGGAGAGATCCATTGGTTAAGTAGATCACTGTCTTAAGGGCGCAATTTAAAAAAACGCCCGTATCAGCAAGGTAGTACAAAGCGCTCAGGCGCTGAGAAACGAAAAGGGTTCTTCCTGGAAGAGTGATTTTTCAGAGGAGCTGAATCAGAAGGGAGGCTGGCAGCCTTTGGGGAGGCCACCAGCCATGTGAGGGGGAATCCATGAAAACCACATCACAAAATTATTATCTCATCAGCACGGGAGCTGCACAATGGAGCTGACGATCACGCCGAATTTTGCACAGGAACGAGCGTTAAACATGTTGCGCCGTGACTGGAAGGCAAACGACACCTTCATGGTTTACTCGCCAACAGGTAGCGGTAAAACGGGTCTGGCAGCCTTCATAGTTGCTGGTTTTGTCAGCCGTGGTATGCGTGTTCTGTTCTGTGTTCCGTACACCATCCTGATTGGTCAGACGGCTAATCGGTTCGTGCAGTATGGTTTACCTGGAGATGAAATCGGTTATATCTGGGCGGATCACCCGAACTACGATCCGGACCGGAAAATTCAGATTGCCAGCGCTGATACGCTTATTCGTCGTGTTTTTCCTGAAAATATCGATCTGCTGATTATCGACGAAGCGCACCTGCGTAAAAAACGCATCCTGAAGGATATCGAACGTCTGCGCGGCAAAGGCGTAAAGGTGATTGGCCTGTCGGGTACTCCGTTTTCCCCGTTCCTGGGCAAATACTATGACCGACTGATTAAACCGACCACCATCGGCGAGTTAATCCAGCGTGGCGATCTGAGTAAATACGAATTTTACGCGCCAACTAAGCCGGATCTGAAAGGTGTTAAAACCACATCTTCGCTTGAGTACGGCCGCGATTACAACGAAACACAGCTGGCTGAAATCATGTGCGGCTCTACGCTGGTGGGCGACATTGTACAGAACTGGCTGGAGAATGGTCGGGATCTACCTACCATCGCTTTCTGCGTCAACGTAGCCCACGCCAATTACCTGACAATCCAGTTTAACCTGGCGGGTGTTAACGCTGAGGTAATGACCGCAGACACTCCGGTAGATGAGCGCCAGACCATCATTCACCGCTTTGAAACCGGTGCAACGAAAATCATCGTTAGTGTGGGCGTTCTGGTGGCCGGCTTTGATAGTGACGTTCGTTGCATCATCTACGCCAGACCAACAAAAAGCGAAATTCGCTGGTTGCAGGCGCTCGGGCGTGGGCTGCGCACCGCACCGGGTAAAGCGTCCTGCCTTATCTTCGATCACAGCGGCACCGTGCACCGTTTGGGTTATCCGGATTCAATCGAGTACGACGAGCTTCCCGGTAAGTCTGACGGCATGGAGGAAAGCGCGCGCCGGGCAGTTGAGGAACGGGCCGAAAAACTGCCACATGAATGCCCTCAATGCCACTACATGAAGCCAGCAGGCGTCTATGTTTGCCCGAAATGTGGACACAAGCCGCTGCGAGGTGAAGACGTTGATACTGACACTAGCCGCAAACTTAATAAGCTGGGTAAAAATCAGCATCAGTCGACGAAGGCAGAGAAACAGTCCTGGTGGAGTCAGATCAAATTTTATCAGCGCCAGCGTGCTTCGCTGGGGCGTCCAGTCAGTGACGGATGGTGTGCTCACACTTTCCGGGAAAAGTTCGGTGAGTGGCCTGACGGACTGAGTAACTTTCCGATGGAAATTACCCCTGAGGTAAATAACTACATCAGACACAAACTGATCCGGTTTGCCAAAGGCCACCAGCGGGTTCAGAAGGTCACTGAAAACGCACAAACAACGATTGATTTATCTCAGGAACGTGATGAACGACGTGAGATACCGGCAGGCAGTGAGGCCTGGCGCATCATGCAGGCAAAGCACCAACTCCAGAAAAATATAAACAGTCTGAGTCAGTAAGATGAAAACAGCAGATGCAGCGAAAGGCCGCTGGCCTGAAATATTAGAGCACTTCGGTCTGCCGCCGATAACCGGAAAAAATCACTTCAAGGGTGAATGCCCGGTATGCGGTGCACGTGGCAAGTTCCGAATTGACGACCGCGACGGTGCAGGAACGTGGATCTGTGTATGTGGTAGTGGCGATGGTATGAAACTTGTCACCCTGACACAGGCGAAGCCATTTAACGAGATTTGTACCGAAATAGACCGCCTGATCGGTAATGATTACCAACGGGTTAAAATCCCGGTAACCAGCAGCGCCACCAGCTTACGCAAACGGGTATTGAGCAAGTTTTCAAAACTGGAGGCACTGCGTGGTACATCCGGCGCAGCGTATCTTAATTCTCGTGGAATATTCAGTCTTCCTGCTGAGGCGATCCGGTTCAATGCCAGGCAGAGACACAACGGGAGTGTGTTCCAGTCTCTTTATTCACTTGCTACGGACGATAAAGGGGAGTTGTGCTATCTGCACCAGACTCTGCTTGATGGTGATAAAAAAGCAGATATCGGTAGCAGTGCAAAGCGCCTCAAATCCCTGCAGGAAGATAACTATTTGGATCACGCTCGTTCTGTAGCTATCCGCATGTTTCCTGTTGCTAGCACTCTGGGTATCGCCGAAGGCATCGAAACAGCGCTGTCAGCGCACCAGATTTATAACGTGAACACCTGGGCAACCATTAACAGCGGCTTTATGAAAAAGTTTCGCGTACCAGCTGGTGTTCTGCACCTGATTATTTTTGCCGACCGTGACGAGAACAGCGCCACCGGGCTGGCTGCGGCTTGCGAATGTGCTCATGCCAATCTGATGGCAAAGAATGACCTGCAGCGCGTGAGCGTGTACTGGCCGGATCACGATGATTTCAACAATATGCTCATGAACGGTGATCAGGTTCGAGAGCTGGTTTTCCATAAGAAAAAGGCGGTTGCGTAATGCGTACTGATAATAACGAACATAAAGCACTATTCACCATCCCGACGGCAGCGTACAGCTCCGCCCTCGCAAACATCAAGCCCCTGCCAGAGCAACGGAGAATCACCGGGCATAAGCAGACTGATGCTTATCTTTGGGTGCTGGAGGTTATCCGTCTGAACGAACCCGCACATCTGGATGCTGCTGAGGCTGCGCTGGTGAAAATTAAAATTTCCCCAAAAGAGGCTCAGGAACGCTATTCGCGTTATCTGCTGGCGAATGGTTACGAACCTTTCCAGGTTGCGTTCGGCATCATCGGCATGGATAACCCTGCGCAGGTTATCAGGAACGCCCGGGAGAACATCAAAAAAGCGGCATCAGTCAGGGCTATGTTTGGTAGCTATGAAGCAGCGCTCGAAGATGTGGAAGCAGAGCGGGTCATCAGGTCTTCCCAGAAATTTATCAACGATCATCTCTGGGGCTGGACTGCGGCAGAGAAAAAAGCCGGAAGCATTGGCGGCAGCCGCATGACCGAAATTGATGAACAGCGTCGGGCATTTGTTGATGGATATCGCGATGTGCTGCCTGAGCCTTATACGCTGTCTGATGTTGTTCGCGAGTTCGTTTACTGGGACTGGCTCTACAGTGTTCGCCACACTGCAACTAAAGAACAGGGCGATGAGTTTGGTTACTCTGAGCATCACGAATCGGTATATGACCGGGAGCGCTACCTTGAAAAATTGCTGGCAACCATCAAACCGGTGACACGCGCTGAAGCCGTGGAGGTGTGCCGCTGGTTTCTGGCAAGTGGTAAGGGTGAATGCATGGAAGACGACGGTGCAGCGGTCATTCTCAATCTGGTTGGGGAGTGTGAATAATGAAGCTTGAGGCATCGCTAAAATACTTCAGTCCTCAGGGAATGTATATCGGCGACGATGTGAAAGGAACCTCTCCGGAACGTCTTACAGGCACCGATGTTATGGCGGCTATTGGTACCACCAGTAATCGTGAGCGGTTTGGCCTGGCGGCCTTCTTCGGGAAGGCCGGTATCAGCAAGACTGATGAGCAGATGGCAGTCCAGGCGCTGGCGCGTCACGCGATGGAAATTGCACCGAAGAATGTGCGTAAAGCAGCTGGTGGTGAATTTGGCTGGTGTATGCTGGTACTGGCTCAGTTTGCTTTTGCTGAGTATTCCCGATCGGCGGCCACCAGCGTAACATGCCATAGTTGCAGTGGTACCGGACTAACACCCCGTAAGCAGGTCATTCGTAAGGTTTCATACCCATGGGGTAAAGCACCATATTGGGCCAGTCGCTCCCGTGCTGTTCGACCGTCAGACTGGGAAAAATGGACAGAGGTAACGGAAGTTGTACCAGTCGTTTGCGATGTATGTAAAGGGAAGGGAGTGATAAGTGCCAGGTGTCGTTGTGGTGGAAAGGGAGAGGTACTGGACCGCAAAGCCACAAGCGAGCGTGGTGTGCCAGTGTTTAAAATCTGCGAGCGTTGTAGTGGAAAGGGATTCGTATCTATCAAATCAGCTAATGTTCATCGAGCTATTCAAATATACATTCCCGATCTGCACCAGTCTTCATGGTCGCGCAATTGGAAACCATTCTATGAAAAATTGATTGATATCCTGCATCAAGGTGAGCGGCATGCGGCTAGAGAATTTGAGAAGGCAACGAGTTACTGATCTGAACAGCTTTGGCGGAGAGATTTTTGAGCAACCGACTTGACTTTGCATAAAATTGTCTTGTATCATTTTAATTATGGGGTTTAGCGCCAATATAAAAATTAACACGGAACCCGCTTTATAGCGGGTTTTTTAATTATGGTAAATTTTCCATAAATTTCTTAAATAGTAATTTGTCTTTATTGCTTACAGATTTCTGAATGTTAAGTAATGCACGTAAAGGTTTAAGGTTTTCTCTTGTTGCAAAAACCCTGGATTTTTCTAAGCGTTCCTGAACAAAGTTAAAGCGTTCTCTTAATCTTGAAACCTTTATTCCAAAAGACAACACCTCTCTTTCAGTCAATTCATCTGGGGTACATTTGTTTAATTTTTCCAGAACCATTTTTATATCTCTTTCATAAAGAAGAGCAATGTCATAATCATTCAGCAAGCATTCAGGGTATTGTATTACCCCAATAAGTTCATTTACGGTTTTGTTTTTGTTGTTAACTTTTGGAGCTGAGTCGCTTGTTTGCTTCTGGGACATAATTTCGTCCAGTTCTAGCTCTTCTGTATTTTTTAATCTTGAGCGGAAAACACGCCCATCACCAGAAGCAGCCATCTTTTTCAATGTTTGATAAGCCGCACGCCCGATGATTTTAGGGTCTTTCATGTCAAGTATTCTATGAGCAACCTCAGTTAGTGATGGACGCCCAGATTCGATTTTGGCTTTGAGTTTGTAATAGCTAAAAATATCATCTTTTGCCTCTTTAAGTGCGGTAAGTAAGCGATGGAAATCTGCTTTTCGGCAAAGTTCTATTGCTAAATTATCAAATGCTATACCAAAAACATTAGTTCCACATACATGGCCGATATTCGTTTCAAATCCTTCTTTCGTAACTACCAGAAATCCCTTTTTATGCCCTTTGCGGCAATTTGATTTTCCACATGGAATTTCCTCTGGTAGGTCATCGTAGTAACCAAAAACGTCAGAGAGTTGCTGATCATTTAACTCTAATTTGGGATAGTAAGACTCTCTCGCCTGAATTTCTGCCCAGTCATTCACGCGAATAAAACTTTCGCCATTCTTGAGAAAAATCATACTCGTCCTTACTGTGGTTAGATTTAAAGCATATCCATTTGATATTTAATCACTATTCTTTTTGTATTTCACCTAAAACGATTTGTTTTCATGTTTAATGTGACTGATGTATCATCACTCCCCCAGCCATTTTAGCTAAATGATGAGAGCGAGTTATAATCGCCAGGTCGCTGGTTCAAATCCAGCAAGGGCCACCATCACATACCGCCATTAGCTCATCAGGAAAGAGCGCCAGCCTTCGAAGCTGGCTGCGCGGGGTTCAAGTCCCCGATGGCGGTCCATTATCTGCATCATGCGTTGTTAGCTCAGCCGGACAGAGCAATTGCCTTCTAAGCAATCGGTCACTGGTTCGAATCCAGTACAACGCGCCAGACTTATTTTTCCCGGCTCGCTTTTGCGGGCCTTTTTTTTAAATGTCTCACAATTCAGACGGTTGACAGTTGTCTGTTTTGCGGGGAGTTTGTTAAAAGAAACTGGCATGGTGAATCCCCCTGTGCGGAGGGGCAATCAGCGAGTAGGTATATGGGATAATCGCGGATTCAGGTGCTGGTACTGAATTCACCGGGAGGCACACGGCACCATGCAGTTGACTGAAACCATGTATACTCTCAGGCCCCACGCACATGTGTTGGGGCCTTTTTACATGCAAAAAAAAAGCCCGCATATGGATACGGGCGGCAAGGAACAAAAAACGTGAAGTGATCTATTCAGCCAGTGGATAATACCCTGACGTTACCATATTGCGCAATCGCGCATTCTTTCTTTTTCGCTCCCCTTATAACTACGCCATCCGTTCGCTGCGGAGGTGAGGCTATGAAATCCATGGACAAAATTTCAACGGGCATTGCCTACGGCACCTCCGCAGGCAGTGCTGGCTACTGGTTTTTACAGTGGCTTGATCAGGTCAGTCCGTCACAGTGGGCTGCGATTGGTGTACTGGGGAGTCTGGTTCTGGGCTTCCTGACTTATCTGACAAATCTGTACTTCAAAATCAGAGAAGACAAGCGTAAGGCTGCACGGGGAGAGTAATTCAATGACTCAAAACTATGAACTGATTGTGAAAGGGATCCGCAATTTTGAGAATAAAGTTACGGTAACTTTAGCGTTACGGGACAAAAAACGCTTTGACGGTGAAATTTTTGACCTGGACATCTCGCTGGACCGTGTTGAAGGTGCCGCGCTGGAGTTTTATGAGGCAGCAGCCAGAAGGAGCATCAGACAGGTCTTCCTGGATGTTGCTGCCGGGTTATGTGAAGGGGATGAGCAGTCGCCGGAAAAGCGCCCCGTAATTTTAGAGGCGCAGAATGTGTGGATAACCTACAAAGGAAAGCTACCGGGAAGAATTACTGGTTCTCTGAAGACTCCTCCGGAATCACAACCTTAAGTCACTGACCGGAACAGATAAACCTGTCCGTGGGCAGAAACCGATAAATCCTGATAAATATCCATGAACGCAAAAATCAGATACGGCCTGTCGGCTGCCGTTCTGGCACTGATTGCCGTCGGTGCGCCCGCGCCTGATATTCTCGACCAGTTTCTGGATGAAAAAGAAGGTAACCACACAACGGCATACCGCGATGGTTCCGGCATCTGGACCATCTGTCGGGGTGCCACGATGGTGGATGGAAAACCCGTTTTTCCCGGTATGAAACTGTCGAAGGAAAAATGCGACCAGGTCAACGCCATTGAGCGTGATAAGGCGCTGGCATGGGTGGAGCGCAATATTAAAGTACCACTGACCGAACCACAAAAAGCGGGTATCGCGTCATTTTGTCCCTATAACATTGGCCCCGGTAAGTGTTTTCCATCGACGTTTTATAAGCGGCTGAATGCTGGTGATCGTAAGGGCGCATGCGAGGCGATTCGCTGGTGGATAAAAGATGGTGGGCGCGATTGCCGCATACGTTCAAATAACTGCTATGGACAGGTTATTCGTCGTGACCAGGAAAGCGCATTAGCCTGTTGGGGAATAGATCAGTGAGCAGAGTCGCCGCGATTATTTATGCTCTGGTTATCTGCATCATCGTCTGCCTGTCGTGGGCGGTCAATCATTACCGTGATAACGCCATCACCTACAAAGAACAGCGTGATAAAAAAGTCAGTGAGCTGAAGCAGCTGACCGCCACCATCGCTGACATGCAGCAGCGTCAGCGTGATGTTGCTGCGCTCGATGCAAAGTACTCGAGAGAATTAGCCAATGCGAAAGCTGAAAATGAAACTCTGCGCGCTGATGTTGCCGCTGGTCGTCGTCGGTTGCACATCAAAGCAGTCTGTCAGTCAGTGCGTGAAGCCACCACCGCCTCCGGCGTGGATAATGCAACCAGCCCCCGACTGGAAGACACCGCTGAACGGGATTATTTCACCCTCAGAGAGCGGCTGATGACGATGCAGATGCAACTGGAAGGGGCACAGGAGTATATCCGCACTCAGTGCATTAAGTAGCCTTTTTATCGTGGTAAACATTTCGCAGGGTATGAGGTATTTATGCCATCACTAATCCCACGTGCCTGCCGTAAGCGTGGATGTGCAGGAACAACCACAGACAGTTCTGGTTACTGCGATAAACATCGTGGCGAAGGATGGGTACAGCATCAACGAGGACTGAGTCGCCACCAGCGTGGCTATGGTTCGAAATGGGATGCCATACGTGCGCGCATACTGAAGCGTGATAATCATCTGTGTCAGAACTGCCTGCGCAATGGGAGAGCCGTTGAAGCCAGAACTGTGGACCACATCATTCCGAAAGCTCATGGTGGCACAGATGCAGACAGTAACCTGCAGAGTCTGTGCTGGCCCTGTCATAAAGCAAAAACAGCGCGCGAACGCATCAATTGATAACAGTTCCCATCTGTAGGGGAGGGGCGGGTCAAATCTCTGCAACCCTGGCTGCTCAGTACCGCCGCCTGACCTTTCCTCGCATCGCCGCAGGTTCGAAAACTTTTTTTTGGAATGTGATTAAATGATTGATAGGTAAAACCGATTATGTCTGGACCCCCGAAAACTCCGCCACGCCTGCATTTGATACGAGGCAACCCCTCAAAGCGGCCAGTTAAAGACCTCAAAAAAACCGCTAAAAAGGATGAAAAAGGTCTCCCTAAAATTCCGCAACATTTAGGGGCGCAGGGGAAGTACTGGTTCAGGCGAATGGCGGAAGAGCTGAATGCGGAAGGGATCATTTCTCAGCTTGATGCGCGTGCGCTTGAGCTACTGGTGGAAGCCTATACCGAATACCGGCATCACTGCGAAACACTCGATGTTGAGGGGTACACCTACCGCTCGGAAACGCAGAACGGTGATGTGCTGATTAAGGCACACCCGGCTGCTGCGATGAAAGCGGATGCCTGGAAGCGGATCCGGGCGATGCTTGCAGAATTTGGTATGTCACCGGCAAGCCGGGCAAAAGTAAATACCGCCGGACCGGATAATGTTGATCCGCTGGCAGAGCTTTTAAAAGCGAGAGACTGATGGCAAAAGTGGCTGACGGGATCCGCTACGCCGAACGTGTTGTTGCAGGAGAAATTGTTGCTGGCGAATTTGTCCGCCTGGCCTGCCAGCGTTTTCTTGATGATCTGAAGTACGGCGAAAAGCGGGGGATTTATTTCAGTGAACCCCGTGCGCAGCACATCCTGAATTTCTACAAATTTGTGCCTCATGTAAAAGGGGCACTGGCAGGCCAGCCCATTGAGTTGATGGACTGGCATGTATTTATCCTCATTAATATTTTTGGTTTTGTCATTCCGCTGGTGAATGAAGAAACCGGGGAAGTTGTCATGCGCAGCGATGGCAGTGGACGCCCGGTGATGGTGCGCCGGTTCCGGACGGCGTACAACGAAGTCGCCCGTAAAAACGCAAAATCAACCCTGTCATCGGGTATCGGCCTGTATATGACGGGGGCAGATGGTGAAGGCGGTGCTGAGGTGTATTCAGCCGCAACCACGCGTGACCAGGCCAGAATCGTGTTTGAAGACGCCAAAAATATGGTCAGAAAAGCCCGCTCGACACTCGGGCGGTTGTTTGATTTCAACAAGCTGGCGATTTACCAGGAGCAGAGCGCATCAAAATTTGAACCGCTTTCCTCGGATGCAAACAACCTGGACGGTCTGAACATCCACTGCGCCATTATTGATGAGCTGCATGCTCATAAAACCCGTGACGTGTGGGACGTTCTGGAAACGGCAACCGGTGCCCGTCTGCAGTCTCTGTTATTTGGCATCACCACGGCTGGCTTTAACAAGGAAGGGATTTGCTACGAGCAGCGCGATTACGCCATTAAGGTATTGCGAGGCTATAACAGCGACGTGGAGGGCGCGGTAAAAGACGACTCCTACTTTGCGATCATTTACACGCTCGATGAGGGAGATGATCCGTTTGATGAAACGGTCTGGCAGAAAGCGAATCCTGGCCTGGGCATCTGTAAACGCTGGGATGATCTGCGTCGTCTGGCGAAAAAAGCGAAGGAGCAGGTCTCTGCGCGGGTGAATTTTTTTACCAAACACATGAATGTGTGGGTCACTGCCGAATCTGCCTGGATGGATATGATTAAGTGGGAGAAGTGCGAATACATTGCTCCACAACATGAGCTGAAAACATATCCCATGTGGGTCGGCGTAGACCTTGCTCATAAGATTGATATCTGTGCGGCGGCAAAACTCTGGCGAACCGATAACGGACATGTTCATGCTGATTTTAAATTCTGGCTTCCGGAAGGACGGCTGGAACGATGCTCGCGGCAGCAGGCAGAACTTTACCGGAAGTGGGCGGAGATGGATAAGCTCATCCTGACGGATGGTGATGTTATCGATCATGCTCAGATAAAAAGTGACTTACTGGAATGGATTGGCGGTGAAAACCTCAGGGAACTGGGATTTGACCCGTGGAGCGCAATGCAGTTCAGTCTGGCACTGGCTGAAGAAGGGATACCGCTGGTGGAGGTTCCGCAGACGGTCCGCAATCTGTCAGAGGCCATGAAGGAAACGGAATCACTGGTTTATGCCGGGCGTTTCCATCACAGCAATCATCCGGTCATGAACTGGATGATGTCTAACGTTACTGTAAAACCGGACAAAAACGACAACATCTTCCCGAATAAATCCACGCCGGAAGCCAAAATCGACGGCCCTGTTGCGCTTTTTACAGCCATGAGCCGCTTTCTGGTAAATGGCGGGGGCGTGAATGACTTTCTGTCCACGCTTGATCCTGATGAGGACCTGTTAATTCTGTGAAACAGCTTATTACTGATATGACCGGGCTGATCGGTTTCGGTTTGCTCACTGCTGGCGTTTATCTGTATGCAGGTCTGCCAGCGTCTCTGATGCTGTCTGGCTGTTTGTTGCTGCTTTATGCACTGGTGGTGTCCATGAGGAGAAAACATGCTTCTTGATGCTCTGTTTCGCAGTGAGCCTCTGGAAAATCCCTCGGTTCCGGTAACCGGAGAGGCCGCTGAGACGGATAATATTTTTGCCCGGGATGTGTATGTCAGTCCGGAAACATCCATGAAGCTGGCTGCTGTCTATGCCTGTATTTATGTTATTTCATCCAGTGTGGCTCAGATGCCCCTGCATGTGATGCGAAAAACGAATGAGCATGTTCAGCCGGCACGCGATCATCCGTTGTTCTGGCTCGTTCATGATGAACCTAATGCCTGGCAGACCAGCTATAAGTGGCGGGAACTGAAGCAGCGTCATGTGCTGGGGTGGGGCAATGGTTATACGTGGGTAAAACGTAATCGTCGTGGCGAGGTTACCAGTCTTGAATGCTGTATGCCATGGGAAACCACGTTACTTAATACTGGTGGGCGTCATACCTACGGGGTGTATAACGAAGAGGGGGCATTTGCGGTAAGTCCGGACGACATGATCCATATCAGGGCGCTGGGAAACAATCAGAAAATGGGACTGAGTCCGATCATGCAGCATGCTGAAACCATTGGTATGGGAATGAGTGGTCAGCAGTATACCAGTGCTTTTTTTAACGGTAATGCCCGTCCTGCCGGGATTATTTCTGTGAAAAATGAACTGAACGAACAGAGTTGGAGCAGGCTCAAGAATATGTGGCAGCGGGCGGTGACAGCGCTTCGCAGTCAGGAAAATAAAACCATGCTGCTGCCTGCGCAACTGGATTACCGTGCCCTGACAGTTTCTCCGGTGGATGCTCAGATCATTGATATGACCAAGCTGAACCGGTCGATGATTGCCGGAATTTTTAATGTCCCGGCGCACATGATTAATGACCTGGAAAAAGCCACATTTTCGAATATTACACAGCAGGCGATTCAGTTTGTTCGCTACACGATGATGCCCTGGGTTGCGAACTGGGAGCAGGAGCTTAACCGTCGCCTGTTTACCCGCACAGAACGGGCTGCCGGGTATTACGTTCGTTTCAACCTTACAGGATTGCTCCGCGGGACTCCGCAGGAGCGTGCGCAGTTTTATCACTTTGCCATTACAGATGGCTGGATGAGCCGGAATGAAGCGAGGGCATTTGAGGACATGAACCCGGTTGATGGTCTGGATGAAATGCTGGTCAGCGTAAATGCAGCAAATCCGTTGAATGATTTTAAAGATACGAAAGGCAAAGAGGAAAAGAACGATGAATGACCGTGAAACGCGCTGTTACAGCGGGGAGGTGCGGGCGGAACAATATGATAATGCCCCGACCCACATTCTGGGGTATGGCTCGGTATTTAACAGTCGTTCAGAACCTCTGTGGGGATTTCGTGAAATCATCAAGCCGGGGGCTTTTGATGATGTACTGAATGATGATGTACGTGGCTTGTTTAATCATGATCCTAATTTCATTCTCGGACGAAGTTCTGCCGGCACGTTGTCATTGTCGGTGGATGAACGCGGTTTACGTTATGACATTGTTGCACCGGATACTCCGACTATTTGTGACCTGGTGCTGTCTCCAATGTTGCGTGGTGACATTAATCAGTCCTCGTTCGCGTTTCGTGTCGCCCGTGACGGAGAGAGCTGGTATGAAGACGACGAGGGGATTGTTATCCGGGAAATCACGCGCATTTCTCGTCTGTATGACGTCAGCCCGGTGACATATCCGGCCTATCAGGACGCAGACTCTGGTGTCCGCTCAATGAAAGCCTGGCAGGAAGCGCGGGCGAGTGGTGCGCTGAAGAAAGCTGTTAACGAACGAATGGCGCGTGAGCGTCTTTTGACCCTTCTTAATGCATAAGGATACTACTGACGATGAAACTTCATGAGATGAAGCAAAAACGAAACACCATTGCAAAGGATATGCGTGCACTGCATGAAAAAATTGGTGATAACGCATGGACTGATGAGCAACGGGCAGAGTGGAACAGGGCGAAAGCTGAGCTGGATGCGCTGGATGAGCAAATCGCCCGTGAAGAAGAGTTGCGCCGTCAGGATCAGGCATATGTGGATGAGTCCGGTCCGGAAGAGCGCCAGAATAATGAGGCGGAGAACGGGAAAAAGGCGGTGGAAGAGAAGCGCGCTGCGGCATTTAACCGTTTTCTGCGTGCCGGATTTGCAGAACTGAATGCTGAAGAGCGTAATCTGATGCGTGAACTGCGGGCTCAGAGTGTAACAACGGATTCTCAGGGCGGATATACGGTGCCCACGCAGATGCGTAACAAAATCATTGACACCATGAAGGCTTATGGCGGGATTGCCAGTGTGGCGCAACTTCTGACCACATCAACCGGGCAGGATATCACCTGGTCAACGTCTGATGGCACGACTGAAGAGGGCGAACTGCTGGCGGAAAATACAGCCGCAACGGAACAGGATGTGACGTTCGGGACCGCTATTCTGGGGGCTAAAAAGCTGTCATCAAAAATAATTCGTGTGTCCAATGAGCTGCTCCAGGACAGTGGGGTGGATATTGAATCTTATCTGGCAAACCGTATTGCCCAGCGTATTGGTCGTGGAGAGGCAAAATATCTGGTTCAGGGGACCGGAACGGGATCACCGTTACAGCCAAAAGGGCTGGCAGCGTCGGTGACGGGAACCATCCAGACTGCAGCCTCTGCCGCTTTCACCTGGAAAGAAATGAATGCCCTGAAACATGCCATTGATCCGGCATATCGTGGTGGGCCGAAATACCGCTGGGCATTCAATGATGCCACATTGCAGACTATTGAAGAGATGGAGGATGGACAGAAACGCCCGTTATGGCTGCCGGATATTGCAGGCGGTACGCCGGCTACTGTGCTGGGGATCCCTTATGTTATTGATCAGGCTATTGACGGGATTGGTACCGGAAAAAAATTCATTTTCCTGGGGGATTTCAACCGCTTTATCATTCGCCGCGTTACTTATATGGAACTGAAACGTCTGGTTGAGCGTTATGCTGAGTTTGATCAGGTGGCATTTCTGGCTTTCCATCGTTTTGACTGTGTGCTGGAAGATGTGGCAGCCATCAAGGCGCTCACTGGCAAATAACCACTCGTTGTTCAGTTACAGACCGCGCCGACGCGGTTTTTTTATGCCCGCACAGTGTTGCGGGCAGGAGTTTCTGATGGCAGCAATAGTGGAAAAACTCAGGGCGCAGTGCCGTATTGATACAGATGATGCAACTGATGATGAGTTACTGATGCTGTATTTCCGGGCTGCCTGCCGCAAGGCAGAAAATTTTATCAACCGTAAGCTTTATGAGGAGGCGGTGCCGGAAGGTGATCCTGAAGGGGTGCTTATAGCTGATGATGTTTTGCTGGCGCTCATGTTGCTGGTCGGACACTGGTACGAAAACCGGGAAAACTCCTCAGATGTCAGCAAGGCGTCAGTCCCGTTTGGTTTTTCTTCTCTGCTGGAGCCTTATCGTTTTATTCCTTTGTAGGAGGATTCATGCAGGCGGGCAGATTACGTGATCGTGTGGTTATTCTGAATGCCACCACCGTTCGGTCTCCGTCAGGGCACCCTGTGGAAACAATGACGGAGGGGGCAACCATATGGGCAGAAGTTAAGGGTATCAGCGGGAGGGAGATAATCTCAGGCGGAGCAGAAACCGCTCAGGCTACGGTCAGAGTCTGGATGAGATTCCGGCGCGATGTGACAGCGACTTCACGTCTGAAAGTGCTGACCGGTGCATTTAAAGGGGCCATTCTGGGTATGGAAGGTCCACCAATACCGGATGCACGCGCTACCCGGCTTGAAATACTCTGCAGCCTGAAGGGGAATGTGTGATGGATTTCAGTCTTGATTTTTCCGGCCTGGCGGATATTGCACGGGATCTGGAGACGCTCAGCAGGGCAGAAAACAATAAGGTTCTGCGCGATGCCACCCGTGCCGGTGCTGAAGTTATGCGGGATGCAGTTGTTGAACGTGCGCCGGAGCGAACCGGGAAACTGAAGAAAAATGTGGTTGTTCTCACTCAGCGTTCAAAGCGTCGGGGGGAAATTATCTCGGGTGTCCACATTCGCGGACGGAACCTGCGAACCGGAAACAGTGATAACAGCATGAAAGCCAGCGATCCCCGAAATGCATTTTACTGGCGCTTTGTGGAGCTGGGAACGATAAACATGCCCGCGCATCCGTTCATTCGCCCGGCTTTCGATACGACAGAGGAACTGGCAGCACAGATTGCCATACAGCGAATGAATCAGGCTATTGATGAGGTCTTAAGTAAATGAGAGAGACCACACTGTATTCCCTGCTGTCTCAACTTGCCGGAGGACAGGTTTATCCTTATGTGGTCCCGCTGACGGAGGGAAAGCCTGCGGTATCTCCGCCATGGCTGGTATTTTCTGTGGTGTCTGATACTGCGTCTGATGTGCTTGATGGTCAGGCTGAATCCAGAATTACCGTGCAGATCGATGTCTGGGCAACGGTGCCTGATGACGCAGATGATATCCGTGAACAGGCGCTTGATGCGGTGAGGGAACTTGCACCCTCCGTTATTTCTAAAACGCAGGGTTATGATCCTGACTCCCGTCTGAGCAGAGCCACGCTTGAATTTCAGGTAATAGCCTGAGGTCGTTAATGATTTTACCCACCCGCCGCTGGCGGGTTTTTTTATTTTCAGGAGACGAGTATGTCCTCTAATTTTGAGCGTTCGCAACTGACGAAAATTATGATTTCGTCTGCACCGGTAACAGCAGAAACCCTGGATTCTGCCAGCTATCTTGGCCTGAGCTGTACAATCAAAGAGGTGCAGTTTACCGCAGGACAAAAGCAGGATATTGATGTCACCACGCTGTGTTCTGTTGAGCAGGAAAATATTAACGGTCTTGGTGCCGCGTCAGAGATTTCCATGTCAGGCAACTTTTATCTGAATGCTGCCCAGAACGCGTTGCGCAGTGCCTATGACAATGACACCACGTATGGCTTTAAAGTTATTTTTCCGTCAGGCAACGGATTTACCTTTATGGCAGAGGTGCGTCAGCATACCTGGTCTGCTGGAACCAATGGTGTTGTGGCTGCAACGTTTTCTCTGCGCCTGAAAGGTAAACCTGTGCTGACGACAGAGCCGCTGAAAGTGAAGGTCGATTTAAAAAGCACGCTGCGGGTTTCTTCCGGAGCGAAACTTGAAATGGCGGTTGAGGCTGCGGGTGGTGTGCCGCCTTATTCTTATGCCTGGAAAAAAGGTGGTTCTCCTGTTTCCGGACAGACGGCGGCAACGTTCAGTAAGGCATCAGCAGCATCCGGTGATGCCGGTGCGTATACCTGCGAGATTTCTGATTCAGCAAGCCCTGTTAACAAGGTGACCTCTACTTCCTGCACTGTTACCGTCAGTTAATGAGGATAGATGTGATGACTAAAAATATCCGTAATCTGGCACTGGCAACGATGTCGGGGTTTCGCCATAAAACTGTTGATGTGCCTGAATGGGAAGGGGCAACGGTTGTATTACGGGAACCTTCTGCAGAAGCCTGGTTGCGCTGGCAGGAGATCGTTAAAGCAAAAGATGATGAGACACCGTTATCCGTTGCGGAGCGCGCCCGCCGAAATCTGGAAGCGGATGTTGAACTGTTCATCGATGTTCTGTGTGATACCGGACTGCAACCTGTATTTTCAGAGGATGATCGTGAACAGGTGATTGCCGTGTATGGCCCGGTGCATGCGCGGCTTCTTCGGCAGTCTCTGGAACTGATCAGTGATGCCGGTGAGGTTAAAAAAAAGTAGCGCTTCCGGGGATGCGTTTTCTGATGATGCTGGCGCTCAGGATGGGGCGCACATTGTCAGAGTTACGCCGGGAAATGTCTGCATCAGAAATCATGATGTGGGCAGAATTTGACAGGTTCAGCCCGCTGGGTGACGAGCGGGCTGATATCCGGGCTGCCCAGATAGTTTCAGCTGTTTACGGTGCGCAGGGTGTCAAAGTGCCACTGAATGATGCGCTTCTTCAGTGGGAGAAGGAGCAGACAGAAGGCACCTCAGATCCATTTGCTGAGATTGAGAAGGCATTATTTGTTGCAGCTCGATGATCTTTTCACTTGACTGGATTATTATTCCCATTTTATTGAGAAAGTAAGGAAACATTGATGGAATTTTTACTTATTTCAATAGTTTTGGGACTAATTCCAGCTATTATTGCGAAAAGCAAAGGTCGCTCATTTTTAGGATGGTGGGTATATGGTGCGATGATCTTTATTGTTGTATGAGACGACAATAACTCAGTCCGCCTAGCACCGATTATTCTGGCCGGTTTTGTAACCTGAGTGTCATTTACATGATCCAACAGGAAATGGCGTGACGTTCAATACTTCTCAGGTCAGTTACTATATGACTCAGCGTAAGAAAGGTATAACTCAGCATATCTCGGCCATGAAGGCTGGTATCTCAGTCCGTTCTGGTCGTCGGATCGAAAAAGGAGAGTGGGCAAAAAACAGTGTTCGGCACTGGCGCACACGCAAAGATCCTCTGGAAGCTGTGTGGGACAGCATGCTTGTTCCTCTGTTGAAAGAGAGGCCGGCTCTGACACCAACAACTCTGCTAGAGATGCTACAGGATAAATATCCCGGCCAGTATCCCAACAGCCTTCGAAGAACAATGCAACGGCGGGTTCGCGAATGGAAGCTACAGTATGGTGCAGAGCAGGAGGTCATGTTCCGCCAGCAACATCAGCCCGGTCTGCGAGGCCTGTCGGACTTTACTGAACTGAAAGGTGTAGTTGTCACCATCGCCGGTAAGTTGT
>OKIX01000054.1_pt1 | contig 85128 bp, 79 predicted proteins | sample 1611191 | NCBI WGS metagenome assembly OKIX01 (sample SAMN04436716, study PRJEB24849) | human gut metagenome | biome: human gut; feature: NICU; material: stool | host: Homo sapiens | place: USA: Saint Louis, MO | collected 2010-09-26 | reverse complement strand
TATTGCCGGCGTCGACCGTATCCTCGATATGGCGCGTACCGCGCTGAACGTGGTGGGTAATGCGCTGGCGGTGCTGGTTATCGCCAAGTGGGAGCATAAGTTCGATCGCAAAAAAGCGCTGGCCTATGAACGCGAAGTGCTGGGCAAGTTTGATAAAACCGCCCAATAAAACACAAAGCCCGGCGCGATAGCGCCGGGCTTTTTCTTATCCTTTACTAATCCGGTCAAACTCTTCGCAGCCGGTATCAAACCCCTCCAGGCAACTGACGTTGAGCCAGTGCAGCGCCTTCTGCTTATTCGGTTCGATAAAGCCTTTCTCTCCCTGCTGGAACATCATCCCGGCCCAGTATTCGGCATAGCCGGTGCGGGAAAGTGATGAACTGCCTTTAAAGTATTCACTTGCTTTCACATCATCCTCCGGGCCGTGTACGCCGCTGGCGTAGATCAGCCCCAGCAGCATCTGGGCATCTACCGCCGCATCGCTTTCGCTATCCCGGGCAGCATCCTGCAGCAGCGTGATGGCGTGCGCTACGTCGGTGGCGCCAGCCTGACGGTTGACCAGCACCCGCGCGAGGACGATCTCTCCGGATTTACTGCCGGCCTCGACGGCTTTTTCCGCCAGCTGGCGGGCCTGCGGATAGTCCGCCTGTTGGGGGTTACGGATTTTGAGCTGCGCCAGCAGCGCCAGCGCATCGCCATCGCCCTGGGCGGCCGCCTTCTGCGCCCAGTATTCGGCTTTTTGATAATCGCCGGAGCTGACCCAGGTATCGGCAAGGTAATATTGCGCGCGTCGATCGCCGGCTTCGGCCTGCTGTTGATACTGACTGCCAGGTTCGGTGGCCACCGCTGCGCCGCTGGTGAAAACCAGTAGAAATAAAAAGAGGTATTTCATTTGTATTTATTATCAGTAAGGAACATAGCGCGCAGTATAAAGGGAGGCGAAAAAGAAGAAAATGGCGGGTATCGGTAGGTAAGGCCGATTTGCGCTACCTGACCGTAGGCCCGCGCAAGCGCAGCGCCGCCGGGCGACAGACTGCGGACACGGAGCCGCTTGTGTGCCGGGTGGCGGCTGCACCTGACCCGGCCTACGCATCGCGCGAGCCGGGTCAGACCGCCGAACCTTAACCCATCGCGCTTTCGCGCAGGCGGGATTTCAGCTTGTTGTACTCGTCGATCACGTACTGTTCCGCGGCGCGCTGATCGGCAATCCGCTCAACGTTGACCGCGCAGTACTTGTACTCCGGCGTTTTGGTTATCGGACTCAGGTTCTCTGAGACCAGTTCGTTACAGGCGCCGATCCACCACTGGTAGGTCATGTACACCGCGCCTTTATTCGGCCGATCGCTGACCTGCGCGCGGGTGATGATGCGCCCCTTACGCGAATTGACCCATACCAGCGCTTCATCTTCGATGCCTAGCCGTTCGGCGTCGGCGGTGTTGATTTGCGCATAGCCTGGTTCATCCGCCAGCGCCGCCAGCGCCGCGCAGTTACCGGTCATTGAACGGCACGAGTAGTGGCCGACCTCGCGCACCGTCGACAATACCATCGGGTACTCGTCGGTAAGCTTATCGATCGGCGCGACCCAGTCGCAGGTGAAGAACTGCGCCAGTCCGTTCGGGGTATCGAACTTCTCTTTAAACAGATACGACGTTCCCTGATCGGCGTCGGACTCATCGCGGCACGGCCACATGACATAGCCGAGCTCACCCATTTTCTCGTAGGTGGCGCCGTAGAAGTCCGGGCACAGATGCCGCAACTCGTCCCAGATCTCCTGGGTGTTGTTGTAGTGCATCGGATAGCCCATCCGGGTGGCGATTTCGCTGATGATCTGCCAGTCGGTTTTCAGGTCCCACTTCGGCTCCACCGCTTTAAAGAAGCGCTGGAAGCCGCGGTCCGCTGCGGTATACACGCCTTCGTGCTCGCCCCACGAGGTGGACGGCAGGATGACGTCAGCCGCGGAGGCGGTTTTGGTCATGAAAATGTCCTGGACGATAACCAGTTCCAGATCGTCGAACGCTTTGCGGACCGCCGAGAGTTCGGCGTCGGTCTGCAGCGGATCCTCACCCATAATGTACGCCGCCCGCACTTCACCGTGCGCCGCGCGGTGCGGCAATTCGCTGATGCGGTAGCCGGTATGCGCAGGCAGGCTTTCCACGCCCCAGGCTTTGGCGAATTTCTCGCGGTTCTCCGGGAACTTGACGTACTGATAGCCCGGATAGGTATCCGGTAGCGCACCCATATCGCAGGCGCCCTGAACGTTGTTCTGGCCGCGTACCGGGTTGACGCCGACGCTCGGCTTGCCGAGGTTGCCGGTGAGGATCGCGAGGCTGGTCAGCGACCGCACCGTCTCCACGCCCTGGTAGAACTGGGTGACGCCCATGCCCCACAGAATGGCGGCGGATTTGGCGCTGGCATACATCCGGGCGCAGGCGCGGATCTCCTGGGCGCTGACCCCGGTGATCTCCTCCACCGACTCCGGCGTATAGCCTTCAACGATTTTGCGATACTCCTCGAAGCCTTCGGAACGGCTGGCGACGAAGGATTTATCGTACAGATCCTCTTCAATAATCACGTGGCCAATGGCGTTGAGCAGCGCGATGTTCGAGCCGTTCTTCAGCGCAATGTGCATATCGGCGATGCGCGCGGTTTCAATTTTGCGCGGGTCGCAGACAATAATTTTCGCCCCGTTGCGTTTAGCGTTAATGACGTGATTCGCCACGATAGGGTGGGAATCCGCCGGGTTGTAACCGAAGATAAACACCAGATCGGTGTTATCAATCTCCGTGATGGCATTACTCATGGCGCCGTTACCGACCGACTGGTGCAGACCTGCAACCGAAGGGCCGTGTCAGACGCGAGCGCAGCAGTCGACGTTATTGGTACCAATAACGGCGCGCGCGAATTTTTGCATCACATAGTTGGTTTCATTACCGGTGCCGCGGGAGGAGCCGGTGGTTTGGATCGCATCCGGGCCATATTTGGCTTTAATGGCGCTGAGGCGGGTGGCGACGTAATCCAGCGCCTCGTCCCAGGAGACGGCTTCCAGCTTGCCGCCGCGTTGACGGCGGATCATGGGGGTTTTCAGGCGCGGCGTTAGGATCTGGGTATCGTTAATGAAGTCCCAGCCATAATAGCCCTTCAGGCACAGGGTTCCCTGGTTGGTTTTCCCCTGCGCCGCTTCAGCCCGAACGATTTTGCCGTTATCGACCACCAGGTTGATTTTGCAACCTGATGCGCAATACGGGCAAACCGTGACGACTTTTTTCATCGGTCTTGCTCCAGTTATTCAATGGGCGCGTTTGCGCTATCGCGCCGTCACTATGCATCTTCTATGCCATATTTTCATTGTGGGTATTCCTTGATGATACGCGGGTTTTTTGGGCGGAATGCTGACGAAAAACAGCCTGTCGACAGATTTGACGTGTCGATACACTGGAGATGTGACGGCGCTTGAAAAAATGTCACCGGGAGAGGAATTTGTCGGCGCAGGCTTGCAGAATCGATCAGACTGACACTAATTCCCGGCGGGCAGAGGCAAAAATGAAACCAGTCATTTTAGTGGTGGATGATGACAGGGCAATGGGCGAGCTGCTCAGCGATGTGCTCGGCGCGCACGCGTTTGAAGTGCTTGTCAGCCAGACCGGCAACGACGCGCTGACGACGGTGGCGCAGCGGGCGGATATCGCGCTGGTCTTACTGGATATGATCCTGCCGGATACCCATGGCCTGCAGGTGCTCCAGCAGCTGCAGCGCACGCGGCCTGAGCTGCCGGTGGTGATGCTCTCCGGTCTGGGCAGTGAGTCTGATGTGGTGGTGGGCCTGGAGATGGGCGCCGATGATTACATCGCCAAACCGTTCAGCTCGCGGGTGGTGGTCGCCCGGGTGAAAGCGGTACTGCGACGCAGCGGGGCGCTGGCCGGCGAGGCGTCGGGCGCCGGTGCTGGCCTGACGTTTAACGGCTGGCGGCTGGATACCACGCGCTGTGAACTGTATAACCCGCAGCAGCAGGCGATCCCGCTGACCCAGGGAGAATATGGCCTGCTGCTGGCGCTGGCGCAGAACGCGCGCCGGGTATTGAATCGCGAACAGCTGCTGGCGCTGACTCATAACGAAAGCACCGAGGTATTCGACCGGACCATCGATGTGCTGATCATGCGCCTGCGGCGCAAAATTGAGCTCAACCCGCATCAGCCGACGTTGATTAAAACCCTGCGCGGTCTGGGCTATGTCTTTTCCGCCGACGTGACCCACAGCGAGAAGGCGGCGTAGGGCGGGTTTGCTGCCAACCCGCTGTTGACTTTATTTGGCGCAGGGAGTTTACTTTTTTTATTAAAGTGACACTCTGGGTTAATCTATGGCAACAAAATTAAACTGGCTGCTGCAAAACAGCGCTCCCGGAGATGTGATCCTTCAGTCCTGGTTAAGCCAGCATGCCATCTCTCCCTCTCTGGCCTTTAAATACGCGCAAAGTGGCTGGTTAAAAAAAAGAGGCAACGGCGTATATGCGCGTGCGGGACGTGAGCCGGAGTGGAACGATGCATTAGCATGTTTGCAAAATCAGCTTGCCGCTCCGGTGTATGTTGCGGGGCTCAGTAGCTTAGTCTGGCAGGGCCGTTCACACTATCTACAGCTAAAACAAAACCAGTGCTGGCTTAGTGTGGAAAATAAAGCGCTGCTGCCGAAATGGTTCAGGGAATTCCCGGGTGTGGAGTGGATAGTCATATCGGGGAAAAAACTGCCGGTGCTGGATGATAGATACCGTGTAACGCTTGATATAAAAGGGAGAAAACTCATCGGCAGTGCGCCAGAACTGGCTGCTTACGAGTTGCTGAGCGCGGTGCCGGGGACCCTCTCATTTAACCACGCTGCAGAGCTTTTCCAGGGGCTGGTTAATCTTAATCCTCGTAAAGTAGAGTATCTTCTTTCCGTCAGCCAGTCCGTGCAGGCCAAGCGTTTGTATCTCTTCTTCGCCAGTTTTTACGAGCATGGCTGGCTCAAACGAATCGATAGCCAAAAAATCGATCTGGGAGCGGGCAAGCGGCAAATCGTGGAAAATGGAAAGTTCAATGCTCAATACCAAATCACAGTGCCTGAACGCTTTCAAAAGGAATAAAAAATATGGATATACAGGCGCCTTATTATCGGCAGGTTGCTCTGCTAATGCAGGTTTTACCCTATGTTGCTGTCGAACGGGAATTTGCGCTGAAAGGTGGCACTGCCATCAATCTCTTTATCCGCGATTTCCCTCGATTATCGGTGGATATCGACCTCGCCTGGGTGCCCCTGGAAAGCAGAGCCATCGCTTTACCTCATATACGGGATGCGCTTGCACGTATTGCCGCCAATCTGCAACAACAGGCAGGTATGAGCGCTGTATTACAAGCTAATCGTTCAGATGAGATGCGTGTCATTGTTACTACCGATAGCGCGCAAATAAAGATAGAGGTTTCACCGGTCGCCCGGGGAACATTATATCCACCACAGGAGCGAGAAGTGGTGGGGGCGGTAGAGGACGTTTTTGGCTATGCCAGCCTTCCAGTGGTTTCGTTGCCTGACCTCTACGGTGGAAAATTATGCGCGGCGCTGGATCGCCAGCATCCCAGAGATTTTTATGACGTGAAATTACTTCTTGATGCGCAGGAGCTTGACCGTCCCATTTTCAATGGGTTTATCGCGTATTTACTGAGCCATAATCGGCCTCTGGCTGAAGTGCTGAATCCTCGCTGGAAAGATATTGCTGAACCTTTTTACCGTGAATTCAGCGGGATGACATTTGAGACGATAGCCCTGGAGGAACTGACAGCAGTCCCCAACAGGATGATTGCTGCGTTAAAATCCTGTTTCACACAACAGGATGTCGATTTTTTACTGTCATTTAAACGAGGCGAACCAGACTGGCGTTTAGCGCCGGAAATGCGTATTCAGGATTTGCCTGCCGTGCAGTGGAAATTGCGCAATATTCATCAGATGCCAGCGATAAAACGCGCTGAGTCATTAGATAAACTGGAAAAGGTGCTGGCCGAGTGGCGCAGTTAGTTACCTGGCCCGCCCTTGTTGAACTCAGCGTAAAACAGGCGTGATTTGAATAAACCGTATCCCTTTTCTCGCCATGACACGCCGTTCTCCTGTGGCATCGCCCTGATAGCGGGATCTACTCGATCTAACCATTCTGCAATTGTATAAACGCCTGCAGCTCAGGGAGCGTTTTGGCGCCGTCGATCGCGTTGGCGGCCTGCAGGCTGGCGCGGGCGCAGGCGTGGGCCAGCTGCAGACTGGCGGTTAACGGCCAGCGTTCGTGGCTGCCATACAGCAGGCCGGCGCAGAAGGCGTCCCCCGCGCCGACGCTGCCGATAATCTCCTCCGGCGGCAGCCGCCATGACGGTACCCAGCGCCCGGCTTCGGTACGGGAGACGCCCCATGCCCCCTCCGGACAATGGATCACTACCCGCTGGCGTACGCCGGCGTCAAGCAATGCGCTGGCGGCGCGGGCGATATTGGCGACGTGCGGCTCGCCGTTGGGTAGACGAATCTCCAGCCCGCTAAACTCGCTGGCTTCCAGTTCATTGATGGTCAGGTAGTCAAGATGCTTCAGCGCCGGCAGGACCAGCGGCCGGTAGCGCGGGTCGCCCTTGCGCGACACCAGATCGAGGGACACCTCATAGCCTCGCTCGCGCATCTGCGCCAGCAGTCGCGCGCTGCGGGTGCCGTACACTTCATCGGGGCGATCGAGGCTTTCGAGCAGCAGCAGATAGCCGAGATGGAAAATTTTCAGCGGCGCATCCAGCGGCTCAAAAGCCGGGAGATCAAGCAGGCGGTTGGCGCCGGGAGAGTGAAAGAAAGTGCGCTGGCCTTCGGCGTCGGTCATCACCTGGGTCATCGAGGTGGGGGCGGAGCTGGTGCGCTGTACGAGCTGGCGATTGATATGGTACTGATCGAGCATGGCGGTGATGTAGTCGCCATCGTTATCCTCGCCAATCAGGCCGACCGCCTGCAGCGGCAGCCCGGCGTGCATTTTGGCCAGGGTCAGCAGGACATTCAGCGGCGCGCCGCCGGTGGCGCGTTCGCTATGGACAATTTCCACCAGCCAGCCGCGCTCCGGCCACTGCCCGATCTGGTGGACATGATCGACCAGCATGTTGCCTGCGGCAATAATGCCTTTCCGTTCCATGATCGCTACTCCGCGCCGTCATATTCGTTAAGCGTAGCGCACAATCGGCGGAACGATTGTGCGCCTGGTTGCGCTTATTTCACGGTCCAGCCTTTGTAAGAGCTGACGTTATTTTTGTCGATCATCGTCACCGGGATCAGTACCGGCGCGGTCGGCGCAGGTTTGCCCTGCAGGATGTCGTAGCCAATCTCCACCGCCTTCGCTGCCATCACCTGTGGGTCCTGCGCTGGGGTGGCGACGAACAGCGAGTTCTTACGCTTCAGCGCCTCTTCGCCGTCCGGGCTGCCGTCGACGCCGACGATGAAGAACTCGCTGCGCTGCGCCTGTTTCGCTGCCAGATCGGCACCAATCGCCGTCGGATCGTTGATCGCGAACACGCCGTCAATCTTCGGATTGGCCGCCAGCAGGGAGGTCATCACCTCCAGGCCGCCTTCCCGGCTGCCTTTGGCGTTCTGGTTGGCGGAGAGGATTTTAATGTCCGGGTGTTTTTTGAACTCCGTTTCGCAGCCTTCGACGCGGTTTTGTACGGCGGAGACCGGCGGCCCGTTGATGATCACCACGTTGCCTTTGTTGTTCAGGCGGTCGCTAATGTATTTACAGGCCAGCTCGCCCGCCTGGGTGTTATCGGAGGTGATGGTGGCGTCGGCCCCTTCGGCGGCGACGTCAACCGCCACCACCACGATCCCGGCCTCTTTGGCCCGCTTCACCGCCGGGCCAATGCCTTTCGAATCGGCGGCGTTGAGGATGATCATATCGACTTTGGCGGCGATAAAGTTATCGATCTGCGCCACCTGCTGGCCCAGATCGTAGCCGCTGGAGACCAGCGTCACTTTGACGTTATCCCCCGCCAGCTTGCGGGCCTCCAGCTCCGCCCCTTTGGTGATCTGTACAAAGAACGGGTTGGCAAGGTCGCCCACCGTCACGCCAATCGCTTTCAGCTCTTTGGCCGACGCAAAAGGGGAGGCGGCCAGCAGCGCGCCAGCACACAGCGCGGTGACTATCGGTTTTAAACGCATTCGCTTTTCCTCGCAGGTAAGATGTTGTTGTTATGCACTTTGATGATGCCGGGTACGGTATTTGTCGATCAGCACCGCAATGATGATCACCGCCCCTTTGATCACCAGTTGCCAGAAGTAGGAGACCCCCATCAGGGTCATGCCGTTATTGAGGGTGGCGATAATTAGCGCCCCCACCAGTGTACCGGTGATGGTGCCGATACCGCCGACGAAGCTGGTGCCGCCGAGAATGACCGCGGCGATGGCGTCCAGCTCGTAGCCGACGCCGAGGTTGCCGTTGGCGCTGTACAGCCGCGAAGCGCTCATCACCCCGCCAAGGCCGGAGAGCAGGCCGCTCATGCCATAGACAAACAGCAGCACCAGCCAGACTTTGATGCCGGTCAGCCGCGCCGCCTGCATGTTGCCGCCCACCGCGTAGATATGCACCCCAAGGGTGGTGCGGCGCAGGATAAACCAGCACACCGCGATCACCGCCAGGGCGATGACTACCAGCCAGGGCACTGGGCCGAGGTAGTCATTGCCGATCCACTCGAAGCTGATATCGGAGTTGATCACCGTGGTGCCGTCGGCCAGCAGATAGGCGGCGCCGCGCAGCGCCGTGTAGGTGCCGAGGGTGACGATAAACGGCGGTAGCCCGGCGAAGGCGACCAGCGCGCCGTTGAACAGGCCGAGCAGCAGGCCGAGCATCAGCGCCGCCGGAATCGACAGCAACGCAAACGCCGGGATCAGCGACACCACCATCGCGGCCACTGCGGTGGTGCCAAGGATGGAGCCGACGGAAAGGTCAATGCCGCCGGTGAGGATGATGAAGGTCATTCCCGCCGCCAGCACAATGTTGATCGAGGCCTGGCGGGTGATATTCAGCAGATTGCTTTCCGTGAAAAAGTTGGGGGCGATAAAGCCGAAAACGGCGACGATCAGGATGAGGATCGGCAGAATGCCGACGGTCTGCATCAGGTCGCCCATCAACATTTTTTTCGCCGAAGCGGATTTCGCGACCGGCGCGGAGGTCTCTTTCGGTATGCTCATAGTTGCCCTGCCTTAAGGTGAGAATCGGTCACGCCGGTGGCCAGCGTCATGATACTTTCCTGGCTAATATCACCGGCCTGTAGCTCGCCGGCGATAACGCCCTCGCGCATCACATAGACCCGGTCGCTCATGCCCACCACTTCGGGCAGCTCGCTGGAGATCATCAGAATGGCGACGCCCTGGCGCGCCATGTCGTTCATGATGCGGTAAATTTCGCTTTTCGCGCCGACGTCGACGCCGCGGGTGGGTTCATCGAGGATTAGAATGCGCGGGCCAATCGCCACCCAGCGCGAAATTAACAGCTTCTGCTGGTTGCCGCCGGACAGTCCGCCGGCGCGCACCTGGGCGTGCGGCACGCGGATGTTAAGCAACTGGATGGCGTCATCGGAGATGGTTTGCGCCTTCCGGCGGTTGAGCATCCCCCAGGTCGCGTCGCGCTCCAGCGTCGCCATGGTGATGTTTTCCTGGGCTGCCAGTTCGAGAAACAACCCCTGTTCTTTGCGGTTTTCGGTCAGAAAGCCGATCCCGAGGTCGATGGCTTCCCGCGGCGAGTGGATCACCACCGGCTCGCCGTCGATCTCAATCACCCCGGCGGTGGCTTTGCGCACCCCGAAGATCAGCTGCGCCAGTTCGGAACGCCCGGCGCCGACCAGCCCGGCGAGGCCGACGATTTCGCCGGCATGCACCACCAGGCTGCTGGGCTTAATCTTGCCGCCATCGGTCAGATCCTCGACCCGCAGGCGCGGCTGGCCGCAGGGAATGTCCCGTTCTTTATTGAACAGATCGCTGAGCGGGCGGCCGACCATCATGCGCACCAGCTCCGGTGCGTTGAGCTTGTCGCGCACCAGGCTGCCGACATACTGCCATCGCGCAGGACGCTGACCCGGTCGGAGAGCTCATACACTTCCGCCATGCGGTGGCTGATATAGATGATCGCCATCCCCTCATCGCGCAGGCGCAGGATGAGCTCGAACAGGCGCTGGGTTTCCCGCGAGGAGAGGGCGGCGGTGGGTTCATCCATCACCAGAATGCGGCTTTGACGGTGCAGGGCGCGGGCGATCTCCACCTGCTGCTGTTCGGCGATGGTCAGGGTCATCACCCGGTCGCTGGCTTTGAACTGGGCGCCGAGACGGTCGATCACCGCCTGCGCCTGGCTGAGCATGGCTTTGCGCTGCACCAGACCACCGCGCGCCAGCTCGCTGCCGAGGAAAATGTTTTCCGCGACGGTCAGGTTCGGCGCCAGCTGCATCTCCTGGTAGATCAACGTGATCCCGGCGGCCAGCGCGTCCTTGGGGCCGCGGATCGTTTGCGGTTTTCCGTCGATCAGGATCTCGCCGCTGGTGGCGCTATAGGCGCCGGCGAGGATCTTCATCAGCGTGCTTTTTCCGGCGCCGTTCTCCCCCATCAGGGCATGGATCTCGCCGGGCCAGACCGTCAGGTCGACGCCCTTCAGCGCGTAGAATTTGCCAAAAGCTTTGGCGATATGGCGCATTTCCAGTACCGGGGTGGCGGTCATCGCGGCGCTCCTGTCTGTAAGAACAATAGCTGCAGTCCACCACCGGAAAATAAATGCAGAATGTCAGAATCCATTCATATTTGTCATAGTGATAAATAGTTAACCGCGATCACAGTTACGCGGCGTCATTTTCTGCACCGTCACGCTTATCTGCCGACCGATCCTTCACCGGAGTTGTTATGACCGCTCGGCGACACCCGTTTTTCACCAGCGCCCGTGGCCGCCTGCTCTCCTTTAATCTGCTGATGGGCGTGGTCACCCTGTTGGTCAGCGGCGTGGCGGTGTTCGGCTTTCACCACGCCAGCCAGCTGCAGGAGCAGGTGCAGCGCCAGACTCTCAACGACATGCGCGGCAGTATGGATCTGGCGCGGGACACGGCGAATGTCGCCACGGCGGCGGTGCGCCTGTCGCAGGTGGTGGGGGCGCTGGAGTACAAAAGCGAAGCGGAACGGCTGCTGGCGACGCAGCAGGCGCTGAAGCACTCGCTGGCCCAGCTGGCGGCGGCCCCGCTGGCGCAGCAGGAGCAGGCGCGGGTGGCCAATATTATTCGCCGCAGCAACGCGCTGCAGCAGAGCGTGGCGGAGATGCTGGAGCGTGGCCAGCGGCGCCATCTGCAGCGCAATGCGCTGCTGAGTTCGCTTTACCAGAATCAGAGTAACCTGCGCCATCTCGCCGATCTTAACGATCGCGGCTGGGATAAGGCGATCGATCCGCGCCGGCTGGCCGAGATGGACCGGCTGATCGTGGCTGCGATCCATACCGTCACGCCGCGGTCGATCGTCCTGCAACTCGACCAGCTGCGCGGTGCCCTGCCGACACGCAGCGCCGATCCCGCGCTGGCGTTTGTCCTCCCTGATGTGACCCGCGAGCTGGCGACGCTGGCCCCGCTGTCGGCCCAGCTGGAGGAGAGCGACCTGACGATCAGCTGGTACATGTATCACATCAAAGCGCTGGTCGCGTTGCTTAACGAAGATATCAATCAGTACGTGACCCGGGTGGCGGAAGCCTCAGAGCAGCGGGCGGCGCAGAGCCATCGGGAGCTGCGCTCCATCAGTATGTTTATTCTGCTTTCCGCGCTGCTGGCGCTGGCGATCACCGGCTGCGCCGGGTGGTACATCTACCGTAATCTCGGCTCGAACCTGACCGCCATCTCGCGGGCGATGTCGCGGCTGGCTCAGGGAGAGCCGAACGTCTCGGTGCCGGCCCTGCAGCGGCGCGACGAGCTGGGGGAGCTGGCGCGGGCCTTTAACGTTTTCGCCCGCAATATGGCGTCGCTGGAGCACACCACCCGGCTGCTGAAAGAGAAGACCAACCAGATGGAGATCGATCGGATTAAGCGCCAGGAGCTGGAGGAGGCGCTGCTGCATAGTCAGAAGATGAAGGCCGTCGGCCAGCTGACCGGAGGTCTGGCGCATGACTTTAACAACCTGCTGGCGGTGATTATCGGCAGCCTTGAGCTGGTGGAGCCGGATGCGCGCGATGCGCCGCGCCTCTCCAGGGCGCTGAAGGCGGCGGAGCGTGGGGCGCTTCTGACCCAGCGGCTGCTGGCCTTTTCACGCAAGCAGGCGCTGCATCCCCAGGCGGCGGCGATGGCGCCGCTACTGGAGAACCTCAGCGAGCTGATGCGTCACTCCCTGCCGGCGACCTTAAGCCTGGAGATTGAGGCGCAGTCGCCGGCGTGGCCGGCATGGATAGACGTTGGCCAGCTGGAAAACGCCCTGATCAATCTGGTGATGAACGCCCGCGACGCCATGGCGGGGCGCGACGGGGTCATCAAAATACGCACCTGGAATCAGCGGGTCACCCGCAGCAGCGGCCAGCGGCAGGATATGGTGGCCCTGGAGGTGATCGATCATGGCAGCGGGATGTCGCAGGCGGTGAAAGCCCGGGTGTTTGAACCTTTCTTCACCACCAAAGCCACCGGCAGCGGCAGCGGCCTGGGGCTGTCGATGGTGTATGGCTTTGTGCGCCAGTCTGGCGGCCGGGTGGCGCTGGAGAGCGCGCCGGGGCAGGGGACGACGGTGCGGCTGCAGCTGCCGCGAGCGTTGACCGAGGTTGAGAAGGAGGTGGCGCCAGCGGTGGACGAGCCGTCCCCGGCGGGCGAGCGGCTGGCGCTGGTGCTGGAAGATGAAGAGGATGTCCGCCAGACGCTATGTGAACAGCTGCATCAGCTGGGCTGGCTGACGCTGGAAACCGCCAGCGGTGAAGAGGCGCTGCAGCTGCTGGAGGCCTCGCCGGATATTGCCCTGCTGATTAGCGATCTGATGCTGCCCGGCGCCCTGAGCGGCGCCGATGTGATCCATACCGCCCGACGCCGCTTTCCGGCGCTACTGATCAGCGGCCAGGATTTGCGTCCAGCGCAGAACCCGGCCCTGCCGGAGGTTGAGTGGCTGCGTAAGCCATTTACCCGAGCCCAGCTGGCGCAGGCGCTGAGCGCGGCGTACGCGAGGATTTGAGATTCCTCCGCTACCCGAGTTTCATGCGGATGATTAAGGTAGCGGCAGGACTCTGATGAGATTGGCCCCGATGAAACGTTACGCAACCGCACTGCTCTTTTGCACTCTGTCGCTGACCAGCCTGGCCGCTCGCGCCGATATTATCGATGACGCGATCGGCAATATTCAGCAAGCCATTAACGACGCCTATAACCCGGGCAGCAGTCGCTCCGATGACGACGACAGATACGATGACGATGGCCGGTATGATGACGGGCGCTATCAGGGGAGCCGTCAGCAGAGCCGTGACAGTCAGCGCCAGTATGACGAGCGGCAACGCCAGCTGGACGAGCGCCGCCGCCAGCTGGATGAACGCCAGCGTCAGCTCGACCGCGATCGTCGTCAGTTAGAAAGCGACCAGCGTCGGCTGGATGATAGCTACTGATCGCCCCCCGCAGGCCAGCGTTTAATCCAGCGCTATTTCCATCCCGTCATAGCCCGCTTCGAAACCTGTCGGCAGCGGGTTATCCATCATCCAGACGTCAAACTGGTGGCTGATATGGGTGAGGATCACCCGCGGACAGCCAATGACCTGGTTAAGGCTGCGGACGGTGTTTAGATCGTTATGGTTACGCGGGGTCTGCGCGCGCGGCTCATGACTGCAGTCGATGATCATCGCCTGCGGGCGGTTATTGAGCAAAAACTTCAGCGTCTTGTCCGGCAGCCCGGCGGTATCCGAGAGCCAGGCCAGCCGGCTGTGGGCCGACTCCAGCAGATAACCAAAGGTCAGCTTCGAGTGATTAAGGGGTAGGGGCGTCACCCGCAGCCCCTGCAGGTTAAACATCACAAACGGCGTGACGGTATGGCTAAAGTCAAGCAGACCGGGGTGTTTTAGCAGATCGTCGCAGCCGGCGTCATCCGGCGGGCCATAGACCGGAATCGACGCGCCGACTCCCCAGCGCAGCGGAAACAGCCCCTGCACATGATCCAGATGGTAGTGGGTCAGCAGCACCTGTTGAAAGCTGCCGGCGGGATGATGTTCCATCAGATCCGGTCGTCCGGCATCGAGCAGCGTCACGGCGCTGTTGAACGTGACCACTCCGCTACAGGGGCGGCGGCGGTGATTTTCCTCGCGGCGAGCGCGGCGGCAGGCCGCGCAGTCGCAGCCGAAGACCGGCACCAGCTGAGCGCCGCCGGTGCCGGTTAAGCGGAGGGTCAGGCTCATCGTGTCACCTTTTGTTTATACCAGTTGATCCGCTTCGCGCGCCGCGTGGCTGCGCAGCAGGCGGAAAAATTCATCGACCGATTGTCGGAGACTGCCGTCGTTATTCAATGTCAGGCAGTTGTCCGGCTTATAGCGCGCGGCGCGGTCCAGACGCTGGGCGATTTCCAGCGCATTTTCCCGGCCGCGCTGCTCCAGCCGCTGGCGCAGCACCGGCGGCGAGACGGCGAGACAGATCGGCACCAGCACCTCGCCGTAGCGTTCCCGGGCCAGCGCCAGATGGGCGCGGGAGCCGTTGGCCACCACGTCAAAGCCGGCGTGCAGCCAGAGGTCGATCTCCACGCCAATGCCATAGTAAGTATTGTTGGCGTGCCAGCTGAGAGCAAAAAGATGCTGCTCGGCGCGGGTAAAAAACTCATGTTCGCTGAGGGCGATATGATTCTCGCTGCCCGCGTTAAACGGGCGGGTTATGTAACGATGGGCCACCAGCAGCTGCGGGTGCTCGCGCTGGCGCAGCGCCGCCAGCAGGCTATCTTTACCGGAGCCGGAGGGGCCCACCAGCCAAATCAGTTTTCCTGGCATTAAAAGACCCTCTTTCCCTGGCGCCAGACATGGTCGATCTGGATATGTTCGCCGCGACGGTGCGCCAGCACCAGGTCGGCGCGTTTCCCCTCGGCGATGACGCCGCGATCGTCAAGGCCCAGCGCCTGCGCCGGATGCTGACTGACCAGACGGATCGCCTGTGGCAGGGTGAAGGCATTGTCCTCGGCGTCGGCGATGCGGAAAGCGGCATCCAGCAGGCTGGCGGGGTAATAGTCAGATGAGAGGATGTCCAGCAAACCGTGGCTCGCCAGCTGGTGGGCGGCGACGTTGCCGGAGTGGGAACCGCCGCGCACGATATTCGGCGCCCCCATCAGGACGTGCATCCCGTGCTGACGTGAAGCCTGCGCCGCGGCCAGCGTGGTGGGAAACTCGGCGATCACGCTCCCTAGCTGGTGAGATTCGGCCACATGCGCTTCGGTGGCGTCGTCGTGGCTGGCGAGGGCGATACGGCGGGCGCGGCACATGGCGGCGATGGTCTGGCGATTGGGCTGCGACCAGGTGGCGGCCAGAGCCATCTGCTCGGCTTCAAAACGGTCCATTTCGTCATGCGTCAGATGATATTTGCCCTGATAATAATCGCGGTACTTGCTGCGATCGGCGTACTGACGCTGGCCCGGCGAGTGGTCCATCAGAGAGACCATGCTCACCGACTCGCGATCGATCAGCTTTTCAAACAGCGGCAGCGTGGTGTGATGCGGCAGCTCGCAGCGCAGGTGCAGGCGGTGTTCGGCGCGGTTGAGACCGCGCTTTTGCGTCTCCTCCACGGCATTGACCATCTTCTCCAGATTCTCAAGACGATCGCCGCCATCGCGCACGTCGCCAATCGCCACGGCGTCCAGCACGGTGGTGATGCCGCTGGCGACCATCATGGCGTCATGGCTGCTCATCGCCGAGTGGGCCGGCCAGTCTACCTTCGGCCGCGGGGTAAATAACTTGTCGAGGTTATCGGTATGCAGCTCGATAAGGCCCGGCAGCAGCCAGCCGCCTTCCCCATCCAGCGCCTGCGGCAGCCGGCTCTGGCTTTCGGCGAAGGCGAGGATGCGACCGTCATGGACTTCCAGCGAACCGTGGACCACCTCGTCGTCGAGAACCAGTTTTACGTTATTGATAATCATGCTGTCATTCCCATAGAGTGCAGTCGGTCGGCGACCTGACGGCGTACCCCTTCGTCATGGAAAATCCCCACGATGGCCGCGCCGCGCGCTTTGGCATCGTGGATCAGGTTGACCACGGCAGCACTGTTTTTGCCATCCAGTGAGGCGGTGGGTTCATCAAGGAGCAGGATCGGATAGTCGACCGCAAAACCGCGGGCGATGTTGACCCGCTGCTGCTCGCCGCCGGAAAAGGTGGACGGCGCAAGGTGCCACAGGCGTTCCGGAACGTTGAGGCGGGTCAGGAGCTGGGCGGCTTTGGCGGCGCTCGCTTCGCGCGGCGTCCCAAGATCGAGCAGCGGCTGCATCACCACCTCCAGCGCCGAAATGCGCGGGATCACCCGTAGAAACTGGCTGACCCAGCCGATGGTGGTTTTGCGCACTTCCAGCACCTTGCGTGGGGTGGCGGTGACCAGGTCCACCCATTCGTCGCCGTGGCTGATATGGATATGGCCGCTGTCCGGCAGATAATTGGCGTACAGCGAACGCAGCAGGGTCGATTTGCCGCTGCCGGAGTGACCGTGGAGCACCACGCACTCCCCGGCGTTAACGGTCAGCGAGGCGTCGGCCAGCACCGGCAGACGCACGCCGTGCTGCTGGTGCAGAACAAAGGTTTTATGGACGTTTTCAACGCGGATCATGTTAGCTCTCACGGGGTTGAGTTGCCGGGTGGCGCTTCGCTTACCCGGCCTACGAATAACGCACCTGTGGGCCGGGTAAGGCGCAGCCGCCACCCGGCAAAACAGCATTAATTCTGCAACACCGACGACACCAGCAGCTGGGTGTAAGGATGGTGCGGATCGTCGAGCACCCGGTCGGTTAAGCCACTCTCCACCACCTGGCCCTGCTTCATCACCAGCAGACGGTTCGCCAGCAGGCGAGCGACGCCGAGATCGTGGGTAACAATCACCACCGCCAGATTCAGCTCCACCGCCAGGCCACGCAGCAGGTCTAGCAGCCGCGCCTGCACGGACACATCCAGCCCGCCGGTGGGTTCATCCATAAACACCAGCTTCGGCTGGGTGACCAGATTGCGGGCGATCTGCAGACGCTGCTGCATGCCGCCGGAGAAGGTGGTGGGCAGGTCGTCGATGCGCGAGGGCGGGATCTCCACCTCCTGCAGCCACTTTTCGGCGGTGGCGCGAATGTTGCCGTAGTGGCGGGCGCCGGTGGCCATTAGCCGTTCGCCGATGTTGCCCCCGGCGGAGACCTGGCGACGCAGACCGTCCATCGGGTGCTGATGCACTACGCCCCATTCGGTGCGCAACAGGCGTCGGCGTTCGGCTTCGCTCATGGCGTACAGCGAGCGCTGCTGATACAGCACCTCGCCCTGCTGCGGCGTCAGGCGGGCGGAGATTGCCTTCAGCAGGGTGGTTTTACCGGAGCCGGACTCGCCGACGATGCCGAGCACTTCTCCCGGCCACAGCTCGAAGGAGACATTGCGAAAACCTTTATCCGGGGCGTAGAGATGAGTCAGGTTATTCACAGCAAGTAATGGCTGGTTCATTTTTTCTGCCCCTCGCTCTGCTGGCGGCAATAGTCGGTATCGGAGCAGACAAACATCCGCTGGCCGCTGTCATCCAGTACCACTTCGTCGAGGTAGCTGTGGCGCGAGCCGCAGATGGCGCAGGGCTCATCCCACTCCTGCACGGTAAAGGGATGGTCGTCGAAATCGAGACTCTCCACCGGGGTATAGGGCGGCACGGCGTAGATCCGCTTTTCGCGCCCGGCGCCGAACAGCTGCAGCGCCGGCATCATGTGCATTTTCGGGTTATCGAATTTCGGGATCGGCGAAGGGTCCATCACGTAGCGGCCATTGACCTTCACCGGATAGGCGTAGGTGGTGGCGATATGGCCGAAGCGGGCGATATCTTCATATAGTTTCACCTGCATGACGCCGTACTCTTCCAGGGCGTGCATGGTGCGGGTTTCGGTTTCACGCGGCTCGATAAAGCGCAGTGGCTCCGGGATCGGCACCTGGTAGATCAGGATCTGATCCTCCACCAGCGGCGTCTCCGGGATCCGGTGGCGGGTCTGGATCAGGGTGGCGTCTTCGGTACGCTCGGTGGTGGCGACGCCGGTGACGCGCTTAAAGAACTGACGAATCGACACCGCGTTGGTGGTGTCATCCGCGCCCTGGTCAATCACCTTCAGCACGTCGTTCTCACCGATGACGCTGGCGGTCAGCTGGATGCCGCCGGTGCCCCAGCCGTAGGGCATTGGCATTTCGCGCCCGCCGAACGGCACCTGGTAGCCGGGAATCGCTACCGCTTTGAGAATAGCCCGGCGGATCATGCGCTTGGTTTGCTCGTCGAGGTAAGCAAAGTTATAGCCAGTCAGTGGGTTAGCCACGTTCGTTCTCCCGTTGCAGGCGTTTCAGCAGCGCCAGTTCGGCCTGGAAATCGACATAGTGCGGTAGCTTCAGATGCGAGACGAAGCCGGCCGCTTCGACGTTATCGGCGTGGGCCAGCACAAACTCTTCATCCTGCGCCGGGCCGGCAATCTCTTCGTCATAGTCCGGCGCCTGCAGCGCACGGTCGACCAGCGCCATGGCCATCGCTTTGCGCTCGCTCATGCCGAAGGTCAGGCCGTAGCCGCGGGTGAAGTGCGGCGGCTCCTCCTGCGGGGCGACGAAGCCATTAACCATCTCGCACTCGGTCAGCAGCAGCTCGCCAATATTGACGCTAAAGCCCAGCTCTTCCGGGACTATTTCCACCTGCACGTAGCCGCTGCGGATCTCGCCGGCAAACGGATGGTTGCGGCCATAGCCGCGCTGGGTCGAATAGGCCAGCGCCAGCAGGTAGCCTTCATCGCCGCGCATCAGCTGCTGCAGGCGCGAGGAACGCGAGCAGGGGTAGACCGGCGGGGTGCGGGTGATATCGTCGGGCGGCGTGCCGCGATCTTCCTCGGTCTTCGCCAGCCCCTGCTGCGTGAGCAGGCTAAAGACGTGCGGCGTCGGCTCTGCTTCGCCATCGGCTTGCTGCACAGACGGCGCTTCGCCGTTGGCCAGCAGGGTAAAATCGAGCAGGCGGTGGGTGTAGTCGTAAGTGGGGCCCAGCAGCTGGCCGCCGGGGATATCTTTATACACTGCGGAGATGCGGCGTTCGAGGCGCATCTCCGCGGTATTAATCGGTTCGCTGACCGCCAGCCGCGGCAGGGTGGTGCGGTAGGCGCGCAGCAGAAATATTGCTTCGACGTTATCGCCGCTGGCCTGCTTCAGCGCCAGCGCCGCCAGTTCGCGGTCGGCGATGCCGCCCTCGGTCATCACCCGGTCCACCGCCAGGCTGAGCTGGTCGCCTATCTGTTCGACGCTCAGTTCGGGAAGCCGTCCATCGCCCCGTCGTTTCTGTTCCTGTAAGGCGTGAGCGGCGCGGATCGCCTTCTCGCCGCCCTTGACGGCAACGTACATTTAGCACACCTCCACGTGGGTGGTGCGCGGGATCGCCAGCAGGCGCTCGCCGCAGGTGAGGATCAGGTCGATGCCCAGCGGGAACGGGTGCGGGCGTTCGGTTAATTCGTCGATGATGCAGTCCGGCAGCTGCGGCGCGATCATTCGCTCTTCAGCAATGCCTGCCCCGGTCAGGCGCAGCATGCGTCCGCCGCTGAGGCTGGCAAGCTGAACGATCAGTGTGACGCCGGTTTCCGGCGCGGTGACGGTGCCAGCGGAAAGGACGTTGAGCTGCTCGGCGCTGATACCGTCATTGGCGACGGCAAAGACCGCCTGCTGCGGCTGGTCCACCAGCGGCGCGCCGGTATGAAAGCGCAGATTCTGTCCCACCAGATCGTTACGCAGGGCGCTGGCGAGCCAGACCGGTGTTTCATGATCGGCAAGGGTCAACAGCAGGCTGGTGGAGGCCACGTTCAATGGCTGCCAGCCGTGCTGAAGCTGCTGCAGGGAGACAATCACCCCCGGCTCGCTCATCGCTTTCAGCAGGCGACGAAAACTGTGTTGGGCATCCTGCACAGCCAGGGTAAAAGCGGGTTGTAAGGTCATACGTTATCTCCGCGAACCAGGGTAAAGAAGTCGACCCGGCTGGCGTTGACTTCGGCGCGTCGGGCTTCAATGCGCGCGCTGCGTAGCGCTTCCAGCGGGGTTATCAGGGTTTCCATTAAGGTGTGAAAATGGCGGGGCGACTGCAGCAGGGCGTCGATCGCCGCGCAGCGTTCAGCGTGCGGGCGGTCGCGGCCTAAGATCCAGCTGTAACCGAGGGTACCGTCAGCCAGGCGTACCGCTGCGCGGGTAAGGGTGGCGTCGCCGGCAAAGAAGCGGTCGCCGATACCGCCCATGCGGGCCTGGAGCTGTACCAGCCCGGTTTCCGGGGTGCGAATCAATTCATATTCCGGCGCCAGCTGCAGGGACTCCATGCGCGCCAGAAGGTCCTGCGGTTCACTGTGGGCCAGCACGGACATCCAGCGCTGGCGGGTGGCGGTATCGAAGTGCATTCAGTGCTCCATGGTAAATTCAATCATGTCGGCGCGGGTCAGGCTGACGGAGTACTCCGCCGTGAGCGACTCGCCCTGGCGGCTATTGAGCGTGCGGACGCAGAGCAGCGGCGCCATATTGGGGATTTCCAGCAGCTTGCTCTCTTTTGCCTGCGCGCGGCGGGCGCTAATTTTGGTGCGTACGCGGGTCAGTTCGACGTCGAGCCGATCGCGTAGCAGATCGTGCAGCGAGCCGTGGCTGAAGGTCTGTAGCACCGGCCAGAAGCGCAGGTCGGCGAAGTAGTGGTCAATCAGGCACAGGGCGACGCCATTGACCCGGCGCAGGGTACGCAGGTGGATCACGTTCTCGCCCTCATTGATGCCAAAGGCTTCGGCGACATGGGCGCTGGCGGGGCGCAGCACCGACAGCAGCTTTTCGCTGGTGGGATCGCTGCCTTGTTCCAGCAGGTTTTGGCTGAAGCGCGCCTGGGCGTTAAGCGGGTAGTCGATAGGGCGCATCAGCACCAGCACACCCACGCCCTGACGGCGCTGAACCCAGCCGCGCTCAACCAGCTGGTCGATAGCCCGGCGCAGGGTGTGGCGGTTAACGTCGAAGCGCGTCGCCAGCTGCTGCTCGGCGGGCAGATAGTCGCCGCAGCGATAGTGATGGCGCAGCTCCTGCTCAAGTCGGGCGGCGATTTCCTGATAGCGCGTGGGGTAACTGGTCGGATGTCTGGACAGGTGCATAGTCATCAAGCCTCACACAGCATAGGCGAGGAGCTTCCTCGCGTTGTGGGCCGATCCTGACCGGTTTATGTTGCATTTCGGTTAAGTGACGATGACTAAAGGATGAAGAGTTGATGCCAGGCGGATGACAGGGCGGCCGGGCCGCCCTGGGGGCGTCAGCCTTGTTTGACCACGTTGATCATCCAGGGGATGCCAAAGCGGTCGACGACTTTGCCGAAGCCGTGGGCCCAGAAGGTTTCCTGCCAGGCCATCTCAATGCGCCCGCCGACAGCCAGCGCGTCGAACCAGCGCTGGCCTTCAGCGACATCGCTGGGATCGAGGACGAGGGTGAAGCCGGCGTAATGCACATCGGGCCCGAAGGCGCTGTCGCTCAGCATCAGCTCGCCATTATTGATGCGCAGGCTGGCGTGGGCGATAGCATCATCCGCCATCTTCTGGCCAGACGGGCAGCCGTCTGACGCTTCCTGCGCCGGGGGCGGCATTTCGCCAAAGGTCATTTTAAACATCAGCTCTGCGCCCAGCGTCTGCTGGTAGAAGGCGATCGCCTCGGCGCAGTTGCCCGCAAAGGCAAGGTAGGGACTTAAGGACATGGTGAATACCTCAGTGACCGTAACCCGTAAAGCGTAGTCGCCCGGCAGGCGATTGAGCCAGACGGCAGGGCGAAAAGGGGCGCTGAAATATGACGGCAGGCGACAGCGTAAATAGCGGTTGCCGGCGAGGGAAATAACAGGATGCGCCGGGGGACAAACGGCCACCAGGATATCGGGAGCGGCGACGGTTATGTGAAAAAATAATCGCGCCGCCTACCCGAAATTAAATCAGTTCTTTTTCACAAATTCCGATTTGAGCTTCATCGGACCAAAACCGTCAATTTTGCAGTCAATATTGTGATCGCCTTCGACCAGACGGATATTTTTCACTTTGGTGCCGATTTTCAGCATCGAAGAGCTGCCTTTAACCTTCAGATCTTTCACGATGGTAACGCTGTCGCCATCGGCCAGTAAATTGCCATTGGCATCTTTAACGATCAGAATGTCGCTCTCTTCCGTCGCCTCGGCAGGGTTCCACTCATGGGCACATTCCGGGCAGATGTACATGCCGCTATCTTCATAAGTGTAAGTCGAATCGCATTTTGGGCAGTGTGGCAGTTGCATGACGCTCCTCATGATGTCGTCGAAAAACAGGACGTTGGTCCTTTAAATAGCGGCTGAGAGCCGAAAGTGGGTATGATTATAGCGCAATCACCCACTTTTGTCGGGTGTTTTTTTGCTAAAAAATAGCCGTGGTGTTATTCCGGAAAGAAGCGAATAAACGCTGAAATTAACCGCCCGAAGTGGAGCAAAATCGACGAAATAATTTCCGCGCGATCGGTAGGAAATGAACTTATTTATTTTCCGACACTCTGTAATGAGGCGGTAAATTTCTGTGAAGTTGATCGCAGATATAAACACTGTTAGGGTAAAAAACGGGAGCAGGTCAATTTCATCAAGCATCACGATGAGCCGCTCCATTTATTCACCAGTAGCCAGAGCAGGCGTCAACAGGTTCGGTTGTACATTCTGTCAGCAGACAGTGCAGGCAAACCTGCTACGCTTGAAATGAGGAGCACAGCAATTCACCGCTCCTGACGCACGATGCGAATGGCCTTGCCATTCGGCGAAGAGGCGTGCACTCAAGGCGGAGTAGCAGAGGAAAAATATGCTTAAAAGGAAAAAAATAAAGCCCATCACCCTTAAGGATGTGACCATCATCGATGATGGTAAACTGAAAAAGGCGATCACCGCGGCCTCCCTGGGCAACGCGATGGAGTGGTTCGATTTCGGCGTCTACGGCTTTGTGGCCTACGCCTTAGGTAAAGTCTTCTTCCCCGATGCCAACCCAAGCGTGCAGATGATTGCCGCGCTGGGTACCTTCTCCGTACCATTTTTAATTCGTCCGTTAGGCGGCCTGTTCTTCGGGATGCTGGGCGATAAATATGGTCGGCAAAAAATTCTCGCGATAACTATCGTGATCATGTCGATAAGTACTTTCTGTATCGGCCTTATTCCGTCGTATGCCACGATAGGTATCTGGGCACCGATCCTGCTGCTGCTGTGTAAAATGGCGCAAGGCTTCTCGGTTGGCGGTGAATATACCGGGGCGTCGATCTTCGTCGCGGAATACTCTCCTGACCGCAAGCGCGGCTTTATGGGCAGCTGGCTGGACTTTGGCTCCATCGCCGGGTTTGTGATGGGGGCCGGCGTGGTGGTTCTCATCTCCAGCGTGGTGGGTGAACAGAACTTTCTCGACTGGGGTTGGCGTATCCCGTTCTTCCTGGCGCTACCGTTAGGTATCATTGGTCTCTACCTGCGCCATGCGCTGGAAGAGACGCCGGCGTTCCAGCAGCATGTTGACACCATGGAGCAGGGCGACCGTGAAGGACTGCAGGACGGGCCGAAGGTCTCTTTTAAAGAGATTGCCACCAAGCACTGGCGTAGCCTGCTGACCTGTATCGGTCTGGTGATTTCCACCAACGTGACTTACTACATGCTGCTGACCTACATGCCGAGCTATCTGTCGCATAACCTGCACTACTCGGAAGATCATGGGGTGCTGATCATCATCGCTATCATGGTCGGGATGCTGTTTGTACAGCCGGTTATCGGTATGCTCAGCGACCGTTTCGGCCGTCGCCCGTTTATCCTGATTGGTAGCGTGGCGCTGTTTGCCCTGTCGATCCCGGCCTTCATTATGATCAACAGCAACGTGACTGGCCTGATCTTCGCCGGCCTGCTGCTGCTGGCGGTGGTGCTGAACTGCTTTATCGGGGTGATGGCCTCCTCGCTGCCGGCGATGTTCCCGACGCACATCCGCTTCAGCGCCCTGGCCAGCGCCTTTAACATCTCGGTGCTGATTGCCGGTCTGACGCCAACCCTGGCGGCGTGGCTGGTGGAGACCACCCAAAACCTGATGATGCCGGCGTACTACCTGATGGTTATCGCGGTGGTGGGTATGGCGACGGGCCTGTCGATGAAAGAGACGGCTAACCGTCCGCTGAAAGGGGCGACCCCGGCGGCGTCGGATATCCAGGAAGCGAAAGAAATCCTTGGCGAGCACTACGATAACATCGAGCAAAAAATCGAAGATATCGATCAGGAGATCGCCGATCTGCAGGCAAAACGGTCGCGTCTGGTGCAGCAGCATCCGCGTATCAACGACTAACCGTTTTCACTGTTAATCATGCCGCCTGGGGAAACCCCGGCGGCATTTTTTATGCCTCCGGCAAGGCCAGGCCGTGACGCCGCTGCTGGCTGAGTTTACGGTACTGCTGCGGCGGCATGCCCACGTAGCGGGTAAAGGTGCTGTAGAAGCGGCTGCTGGAGCGAAAACCGGCGGTAAGGGCAATATCCAGGATGGTCTTGTCGGTATCGCTCAGCAGCGCCCGCACATGATTGATACGCATGGCGGTAATGTACTGCTTCATGGTCTGCTGCATCACCCGCTGAAAGACCCCCATCGCGTAATTCGGGTTGAGCTTCACGTGCTCGGCAACGGCATTGACGGTCAGCGCCTGGTCGTAGTGGGCAGCGATAAACTCCAGCATCTGGCTGACATAAAACTGCGCGTGGCGCGAGACGCTGTTCTTGTGGGTGCGTGAGGTTTTATTGACCAGAATCGGCTGCCAGCCGGCGAGGCTCAGCCGCTTCAGCATCAGGGCGATTTCATCGATCGCCAGCTGGCGTATCTGTTCATTCTCGTGGCTCAGTTCCTGCTGCCAGCGGCGCACTTCGAAGGCGCTCAACTGCTGCGCAGCGAGGGATTTAATCACCATCCCATGGGTGACGTGGTTGATAAGCTCCCGGTCCAGCGGCCATGAGAGAAACAGATGCATCGGCAGGTTGAATATCGCCATCTGCTGGCAATCGCCGGGGCGGGTCAGCTGATGCGGCGTACAGGCCCAGAACAGAGTGATATAGCCTTTCTCAATGCGCACCACTTCGTTATTAATCAAATACTCCACGTCGCCATCGAACGGCACGTTGACCTCCACCTGGCCGTGCCAGTGGCTGGTGGGCATGGCGTGCGGCGGGCGCAGTTCGATATCCATACGCTGATACTCGGAGTAGAGCGCCAGCGGGCTGCGGCTCTGCTTTTCGTCGCTGCTGCACATAAAGGGATCGGGGGGCAGAGAGGTGAAGCGGTGTTCCATCGTTAGCGTATTCCTGAATTGTCAGAGTGGCTGCATTTTTCGCCAGAACTGACGACAGCTTAGCGGAAGAATCGGCCCATTTTCTCTCCTTTTTGCTCAATCTGTTCCCGAAATCTCAGATTTTGTGGCGCTTAATGGCCGATCTGAGCTTTCGGGAATGCTCCGGCGGGAACAGGGCAGCGCAGCGGGGAGCGGCGTGCCACTCTGCAAGTGTTCAATGACCTGATGGAGAGTGCGTGATGTCTGCCCCAAAAATTACTTTTATCGGCGCCGGTTCGACGGTGTTCGTCAAAAATATTCTCGGTGATGTTTTCCAGCGCCCGGCGCTGAAATCGGCGCATATCGCGCTGATGGATATCGATGAAACCCGGCTGGAAGAGTCGCATATCGTGGTGCGCAAGCTGATGGATTCCGTGGGCGCGAACGGCGAAATCAGCTGCCACCGCGACCGGAAAACCGCCCTGCAGGGCGCCGATTTTGTCGTCGTTGCCTTCCAGATTGGCGGCTATGAGCCCTGTACCGTCACCGATTTTGCAGTCTGCAAGCGCCACGGCCTGGAGCAGACCATTGCCGATACGCTGGGGCCGGGAGGCATTATGCGCGCGCTGCGCACCATCCCGCACCTGTGGGCTATCTGCGACGATATGAGCGAGGTCTGCCCGGACGCCACCATGCTTAACTACGTCAACCCGATGGCGATGAACACCTGGGCGATGTACGCCCGCTACCCGCATATCAAGCAGGTGGGTCTGTGCCACTCGGTGCAAGGCACAGCGGAAGAGCTGGCGCGCGACCTCGATCTCGATCCGGCGGATTTACGCTACCGCTGCGCGGGGATTAACCATATGGCGTTCTATCTGTCGCTGGAGAAAAAGCTCGCGGACGGCAGCTACGTCAGTATCTACCCCGACCTGCTACAGGCCTACGCCGACGGGCGGGCGCCGAAGCCGAACCTGCACGGCAACCCGCGCTGCGAAAACATTGTCCGCTATGAAATGTTCAAAAAGCTGGGCTACTTCGTCACCGAGTCCTCGGAGCATTTCGCGGAATACACGCCATGGTTTATCAAGCCGGGCCGCGATGACCTTATCGCTCGCTATAAAGTGCCGCTGGATGAATACCCTAAACGCTGCGTCGAGCAACTGGCCAACTGGCATCAGGAGCTGGAGAGCTATAAGCGCGGGGAGCACATTGAGGTGAAACCCTCCCGCGAATATGCCAGCACCATCATGAACGCCATCTGGACCGGCGAGCCAAGCGTGGTGTACGGCAACGTGCGCAACGATAATCTCATCGACAACCTGCCTCAGGGCTGCTGTGTGGAAGTGGCCTGCCTGGTGGACGCCAACGGCATCCAGCCGACCAAAGTGGGCGCGCTGCCGGCGCATCTGGCGGCGCTCATGCAGACCAATATCAACGTGCAGACGCTGCTCACGCAGGCGATCCTCACCGAAAATCGCGATTACGTCTATTACGCCACGATGATGGATCCGCACACCGCCGCGGTGTTGGGGATCGAAGAGATCTACGCGCTGGTGGACGATCTGATCGCCAGCCACGGCGACTGGCTGCCGGCCTGGCTGCACCGTTAATCCTCTTATGCCGCCGGGGGCAACGAACCCGGCGGTGCCTGTCACGCTCTATCAAACGCTAAAGGAGGCGCTGGCGACAGCGACCTGGACCCTATGAGTATTTCAATGACAACAAAGCTCAGCTACGGATTTGGTGCCTTTGGTAAAGATTTCGCTATCGGTATCGTCTACATGTACCTGATGTATTACTACACCGATATTGTTGGCTTATCGGTCGGGGTGGTTGGCACCTTGTTCCTGGTGGCCAGGATCCTCGATGCGATAGCCGATCCGATTATGGGATGGATCGTTAACTGTACGCGGTCGCGATGGGGAAAGTTCAAACCGTGGATCCTGATCGGCACGATAACCAACTCGGTGGTGCTGTATATGCTGTTCAGCGCCCACCATTTCAGCGGCGGGGCGCTGCTGGCGTGGGTGTGGCTAACCTACCTGCTGTGGGGCTTCACTTACACCATCATGGATGTGCCGTTCTGGTCGTTGGTGCCGACCATTACCCTCGATAAACGCGAACGCGAGCAGCTGGTGCCTTACCCGCGCTTTTTCGCCAGTCTGGCGGGATTTGTCACGGCCGGCGTCACGCTGCCGTTCGTCAACGCCGTCGGCGGCGCCGATCGCGGTTTCGGTTTTCAGATGTTCACTCTGGTGCTGATCGCCTTCTTCGTCGTTTCCACCCTCGTCACCCTGCGCAACGTGCATGAGGTTTACTCCTCCGACAGTGGTGTGAGCGAAGACTCCAGCCACCTCTCACTGCGCCAGATGGTGGCGCTGATCTATAAAAACGATCAGCTGGCCTGCCTGTTAGGCATGGCGCTGGCCTATAACACGGCGGCGAACATTATCGCTGGCTTTGCGATTTACTACTTTACCTACGTGATTGGCAGCGCGGAGATGTTCCCGTATTACATGTCCTACGCCGGGGCGGCGAATTTGCTGACGCTGATCCTGTTCCCACGACTGGTAAAAGGGCTATCGCGGCGCATTCTGTGGGCGGGTGCTTCGATCATGCCGGTGCTGGGCTGCGGCGTGCTGTTGCTGATGGCGCTGGGCGGCGTTTACAACATCGCGCTGATTTCGCTGGCCGGGGTGCTGTTGAATATCGGCACCGCGCTGTTCTGGGTGCTGCAGGTTATTATGGTGGCCGATACCGTCGACTATGGCGAATATACGATGAATATCCGCTGCGAAAGCATCGCCTATTCCGTTCAAACGCTGGTAGTCAAAGCCGGTTCGGCGTTTGCGGCCTGGTTTATCGCCATCGTGCTGGGTATCATCGGTTACGTGCCGAATGTTGTGCAGTCGTCCCACACGCTGCTGGGGATGCAGGCGATTATGATTGCGCTGCCGACGCTCTTTTTTGCTCTGACGCTGTTTCTCTATTTCCGTTATTACAAACTGAATGGCGATATGCTGCGACGGATTCAGATTCACCTGCTGGATAAATATCGCCGGGTACCGGAAAATGACGTCGAGCCGGAACGGCCGATTGTGGTACCCAATCAGGTGTAAAAAGCGTGCGAAAACCGCTGACGAAAGAGGGGAGGGATGCTCTCTTTTTGAGCAAAAAACAGTGTCTTAAAAAGACAGAAAGAGAAAACTGTAGTTCTCTATTTTATCTCAATTATTTCTCTTTTTGAGCGTTATGGACTGTTTGTTTCTCCGATTGTTCTCAAATAAAACTCAGAATTGTCTCTTTTTCGTGCTCTTGCGCTGCTTTTTAACTCTTGCTACTCTTTTTTGGTCTTACATTTTTCTCTTATTTGTCTCAGTGATGGAGCAATGCAATGCGCATTTTTATCGATGATGGTTCAACCAATATCAAAATGCTGTGGGAGCAAGATGGCGAAACTTTCACCCATATCAGCCCCAACAGTTTTAAACGCGGCTGGTCTGCCACCTTCGGTTCGGGGAAGCCTTTTAACTACACGGTGGATGATGAAAAGTACTCATTCGACCTGATCACTCCCGATGCGCTCCCAACCAATAACATTGACTGGCAATATAGCCCGTTGAACTCCATCGCTGTCCATCATGCGCTGCTGACCAGCGGTCTTGAGCCACAGGATGTTGAAATTGTGGTCACCCTGCCGCTGACCGAATTTTATGATGAAGATGCGCAATATCGCCTCGACAATATTGAGCGCAAGAAAAAGAGCCTGCTGCGCGAAGTTAAACTGAATAAAGGCGTGGTGTTCAATATCACTAAAGTTACCGTGCGCCCGGAATCGATTCCGGCGGGCATTAGCCTGTGTGATGAGCTGAAACCGTCGCATTCGGTGCTGATTATCGACCTTGGCGGCACCACGCTGGATATTTCAATGGTCGCCGGGCAGATGACCTCGGTTTCGCGCATTTACGGCGACCCGAAGCTGGGCGTATCGCTGGTGACCGACGCCGTTAAGCTGGCGCTGGCCCGGGCGAATACCGACACCTCTAGCTATAACGTCGACCAGATAATCATCAACCGCCACGACGAAGAATACCTGACCGACAACATCAACGATCCGGATGCGGTTTCTGAGGTGAAGAAGGTGATCAATAACTGTATCGAACGTCTGACCACGCGTGTCCTGACGGCCATCGATAGCTTTAAAGGCTATTCGCACGCGATCGTCATTGGCGGCGGCGCGCCGCTGGTTGCCGACGCCATTCGTGAACGGATGGGTCTGCGCGAGGATCGTTTCGTGGTGGCTGAAGAGCCGCAGTTTGCCCTGGTGCGTGGTCTGAAAATTATTGGTTAAGGAGCGTCTATGACTCTGGATCGCAGAAAAGTGCTGATTTACCTGCGCCCGGATATCAGCGCCAGCGAGCGCTTCGCGGACGCAAAAATTGAGGCCCATCACCGTGGCGACCGCGGCGATATGTCGCGTACCGCGCTGCTGGCGGGGCTAGCGTTAGGGGAAGTCGATAGCCGCTTACCGTCGATGCTGGCGGCGCTGCTGGCGGAAGATACTAAACCGGAAACGCTGCGTAAGATGCTGGCCTCGTTCCTTGAGATCCAGCCGGCCTCTCCCGCCCCGGCAGCCGCGCCAGCAGCCGCCCCGGCTAAGGCGCCGGAGCCGCCCGCGCCGGTGAGCGAGAGCGTCTCCGCGCGTAATCTCGCCGGTTCGTTACCGGATTAAGCGCTATTCCCGGTTTGCGCGACCCGGGAAACTCCCCGGCTTGCGCTGCGCTTAGTTTGTAGGCCGGGTATGGCGTAGCCGCCATTCGGCAAACAGGCGGCTCCCTGGCTGGGGTCATGCCCGGCGGCGCTACGCTTGCGCGGGCCTACGGATCCAGTGTAATGGTGGGTCCAGTACCATTTGTAGGCCGGGTAAGGCGTAGCCGCCACCCGGCATACAGGCGGCTCCCTGGCTGGGGCCATGCCCGGCGGCGCTACGCTTGCGCGGGCCTACGGATCCAGTTCAATGGTGGGCCCAGTGCCGTTTGTAGGCCGGGTAAGGCGTAGCCGCCACCCGGCATACAGGCGGCTCCCTGGCTGGGGCCATGCCCGGCAGCGCTACGCTCGCGCTGGCCTACGGATCCAGTGTAATGGTGGGTCCAGTGCCATTTGTAGGCCGGGTAAGGCGTAGCCGCCACCCGGCATACCGGCGGCTCCCTGGCTGTAGCCATGCCCGGCGGCGCTACGCTTGCGCGGGCCTACGGATCCAGTGCAATGGTGGGCTCCAGTGCCGTTTGTAGGCCGGGTAAGCCGTAGCCGCCACCCGGCATACAGGCGGCTCCCTGGCTGAGGCCATGCCCGGCGGCGCTACGCTTGCGCGGGCCTACGGATCCAGTGCAATGGTGGGTCCAGTGCCGTTTGTAGGCCGGGTAAGGCGTAGCCGCCACCCGGCAAACAGGCGGCTCCCTGGCTGGGGCCATGCCCGGCGGCGCTACGCTTGCGCGGGCCTACGGATCCAGTGCAATGGGTGGGCTCGATGTCATTTGTAGGCCGGGTAAGGTGTAGCCGCCACCCGGCGCGAAGACGGAACGCCACGACCCGGGATGTCGCCCCTATCCGTGGGCGAGGAAGCGCGCCAGGCGCTGCTGCAGCAGGCGATTTTCGCGGGTCAGCCGCGCGTTCTCATCCAGCAGGGTCAGCACCACCGCAATTCCCGGCCAGTCCAGCTCCAGCTCGTTACGCAGGCGTACCGCGCGATGCACGATCGTCACCGCGCTGTCGTCGAACAGCCAGGTGTCCGCCTGCGGCTGGTGTGGCTCAATCATCCCTAAGCCGACGATCTCCGTCAGCTCCTCTTCCGACACCCCGGTACGCAGGCACAATTCGGTAATGGTAAACGTCACTGTTACTGTAGCCATCAGGCTTTCCCCCATGTCTTACGCGGATCGAAGCTGGCTTCGGCGGCGGCCAATTGTTGCCAGAGCTCACGCGCTTTTTCATCTGGTTTTGGCGGCATCACTATTTTAATAACGGCGAACAAATCGCCGGTGTGGGTTTTGCTCACGAGTCCTTTCCCTTTGATACGCAGTCGCTGCCCTGCCTGACAGCCCGGCGGCACCGTCAACAGAATGCTCTCTTTCAGGGTGGGCACCGTCACTTTCGCGCCCAGCGCGGCCTCCCATGGCGCCAGCGGCAGGACGATCTCCAGGTTATGACCGACAATATCGAATAGCGGATGCGGGGCGATGTGGATAACCAGCCACAGATCGCCGTTCGGGCCGCCATTCTCCCCCGGCGTCCCCTGGCCTTTCAGGCGGATACGCTGACCATCGACTACCCCGGCGGGGATCTTCACATTCAGCGTTTTCGGCGTTTCGCTTTCGATCATGCCAAACACGTTGTACACCGGTAGGTTATAGCTGATGGTGCGCGTCTGCTCGGCCAGCGTCTCTTCAAGGAACACCGCCACTTCGATCTCCAGATCGTGGCCGCGCGCCGCGTGTTGACGACGACGCTGATGCGCCTGCTGGCCAAACATGGAGGAGAAGATGTCGTCGAAATCTTGCTGACTGTAGCTCTGCTCGTGGGTCTGTCGCTGGCGACCGAAGCCGGGATCGTTGCGATGCTGCCAGAGCTGATCGTATTCGGCGCGCCGTTGCTCATCTTTCAGGACTTCCCAGGCTTCGGCGAGATCCTTAAATTTGGCTTCGGCATCGTTTTCTTTACTGACGTCGGGGTGATATTTGTGCGCCAGGCGGCGGTAGGCGGTCTTGATGGTTTTCAGATCGTCGGTTGGCTGCACCCCGAGAATGGCATAATAATCCTTCAATTCCATGATTTTATCTCATCTATGCTCAGTGCGGTGGTTACATATTCCCTGGAACAGGCGTCAGTATAAAGCGTAGGGCAAATGCGCCCTGACGGGGAAGAAAAGTGGCGGAAACTTGACGCCGTCGGGGTAGACGGCGCCGTGGATAAGATTAGTCTTTCGCCTGCGGCCGTGGGCGGCGGCGCCATCCGGTGAATAGCACCAGCAGCGCGCCGACGGCGCCAGCCAGGCGCGCGGTGCCCTCGCCGGCGCTGGGAAACAGCTGGCGAATGGTAGGGTCGCTGACCAGCATTGACCCGGCAATCCAGCCGATGAGCATCCCGCCCAGCAGCACCACCGCGGGAAAGCGGGTGAGCAGGACCAGCACCAGCTTGCTGCCGGCGACAATAACCGGAATGCTGATCGCCACGCCGAGGGCGACCAGCGCAATGTGCCCTTTCCCCGCAGCAGCTACCGCCAGTACGTTATCCAGCGACATAATCACATCGGCAACGGTGATGGTGATCGCGGTGCGCCACAGGCTGCCAGAGCTGCTAACCTCGCTCTCTTCTTCCTCATTCCTGACCAGCTTGATGCCAATCCACAGCAGGAGCAGCGCGCCGACTATTTTCAGCCACGGCAGCGACAGGAGATACAAAGCGATCGCCAGCAGCAGAACGCGCGCCAGGATGGCGCCCACGGTACCGATGATGATCGCTTTGGTGCGTTTCTGCGGCGGCAGTTTGCGGCAGGCCATGGCGATCACCACGGCATTGTCGCCACCCAGCAGTAAGTCGATGGCGACAATCTGCAGCATAATCACTGCCATGTCCCATTGTTGAAGAAATGCATACATATCGAGAGAAACCACCTGAAAAAAGAGCAAGAAAAACCGCTGCGCAGGGTACTCCGGCTGGGCCGCGTTGACCACTGGCGCAGACCTGCGCTATCGCGCGGGAAAGAGAGAGCCTGAAAAATAAAGTTACGAATCAAGGCGCCGTTGGGCAAGGCTTCGGCGAAAAAGGGTGATATTTTGTCGCCCAGACTCACCTGCCGTTCACTTATCGCAAGGATCCCCACTATGTCTGGCCACAAGAAATACCTCTCTGTCGCCCTGCTGAGCGCTGTCTTACTGCCGGCGATGGCCTCTGCCGCTGACGCGCCGGCGACTTTCACCCCGGAACAGGAGGCGAAAATCGGCAAAATCGCCGCCGACTATCTGGTCGCCCACCCGGAAGTCCTGCTGCAGGCGAGCCAGAAACTGCAGCAAATTCAGGCTGAGCAGCAGGCCAGCGCGGCCACTAAGGCGGTGCTGAAGAACGCCGCCGTGTTGACCCAGGATAAAAATACCCCGACCTACGGCCCGGCCAACGGCAAAGTCACGGTGATCGAATTCTTCGACTACCAGTGCGTCTACTGCAACCGTCTGGCGCCGGTGATGGAGCAGGTGATTAAAGCGCACCCGCAGACCCGCTTCGCCTTCAAAGAGTGGCCGATTTTCGGCGGCCGCTGGGAAAGCTCGCTGGAGGCGGCAAAAACCGGCCTGCAGATCTATCAACAGAAAGGGGCGGATGCCTATCTGGCCTACCATAACGGGATTTACGCTACCGGCCATAACGAAGGCAAGCTGACGACGGCGGATATCCAGCAGCAGGCGAAGAAAGCCGGCTTTGATGCGAAGAAGGCCGCCGACGTCGAACCGGTGCTGCAGAGCATTAACGATCTGGCGCAGGAGATTGGTCTGAGCGGCACGCCGGGCGTGATCGTGATGCCGACCACCGGCGCCACGGAAGCCAGCATCACCGTCTTCCCGGGGCTGGCAGACAAAGCCTCGCTGGAAGCCGCCATCAAAAAAGCCGGCGGCTAATCCCCGGCGTATTACCTGTCCAGGCCGCCGACGGCGGCCTTGCTCTCATGCGTCATCGCTCTCTTCCTGCGGCGGTGGTAACGCGTGGCTTTTTAAATCAATAATCTGCCCGATTTGATCGTGGTAAACGGTGAGCAAATTATAGCGGCTCATCTCCGAGATAATCTGCGGCGCGACGTTAAAGCTGCTCGCCAGCTCATCGTCGCGCAGAGCGAGCACCGCGGTATGACGCCGGGTATGGGCGCGGCGCCGGTTGTAGTGATACCAGAGGATCAACAGCCAGCCGTTCAGCGCGGCAATCAGCAGATACATCAGCGCCGTATTCAGGGAGTCCATCAGCGTTTCCCAGTGCGGAGAGGGCGGCGCGATGAACTGCATCAGCAAATTGGCGTACAGAAAGAACAGAAAACCGAGCCAGGCCAGCAGCGTTAAGCCGGCGTCGACCAGCCGGGGCAGCACCCGATGTTCGGTTAAGATGAGCGTATTTTCATTCATCACAGGCTTCCTTTTCCCCGGTCCGGACTCACCCAGCGCGCGCGGGAACGTTGACGTTTCACCATCACTTTCGGAAAAGCGACCAGCGTGGTCAGCAGGCCGATCATCCAGTAGACCATCGGGAACCAGATCACCCAGAACAGCGATTTGGCGACCTTTTTCTCATAGCGCCGCTCGATATACAGGCTGGCGACGAACTGCAGCAGGCACATCAGGCCGAGCAGCATGCCGGTGAATTCCGGTGGAAACAGGCTATGCACCGCCAGATTGTCAGGCAGCGGTATCAGGCGGCTGAGGATAAACAGCAGAATGGTGATCGCGTAGGCAAAGGCCCACAGCGTGGAGCAGGCATACTCCAGAAACAGCGGCCACATCCGGTGATGCTGCCAGTGAAACAGGCGGCGCAGATTGACCAGAAAGACTTCGGCGCCGCCCTGGGCCCAGCGCAGACGCTGCTTCCATAACCCTTTGAGGGTCTCCGGCATCAGGATCCAGCACAGCGCTCGCGGCTCGAAAAAGATGTCCCAGTGGCGGAGCTGAAGCTTCCAGCTGATATCAATATCTTCAGTGATCATATCCGGGCTCCAGTAGCCGACGTCCGCCAGCGCCTGGCGCCGGAAGGCGGCGATTACGCCGGAGACGGTAAAGACCCGGCCATAGATCCGCTGCGTCCGTTTGATAAGCCCAATGATCGACGAGAACTCCCCAACCTGAATGCGGCCGATCAGCGTGGATCGGGTGCGGATCCGCGGATTGCCGGTGACCGCCCCGACGTGCGGATAATGGATCAACGGCGCGACCAGCCAGGCCGCGGTATCCCGGTCCAGCAGGGCGTCGCCATCGATGCAGACCAGCAGATCGCCGCGGGCGGCGGCGGCGCCCGCTTTGAGCGCCACCGCTTTTCCCTGATTGGCGGCCAGATGGATCACCCGCAGCCTCGGCTCCTCCTGCGCCAGCTGCTGGAGCACCTGGGCGGTGTTGTCCGAAGAGCCGTCGTTAATCGCGATCACTTCAAGATTGGCGTAACGCTGGGCCAGCGCTGCGCTGATGGTTTCCCGGGCGTTTTTCTCCTCGTTAAAGCAGGGGATCAGGATCGAGATCAGTGGATTGCCCGGCAGCGTCGGCGGCGGGGTATCCTCCCCCCACGGCCAGTGACGTTCCAGCTGAAACCAGAAGTAGAGACCCCCGGTGATCCACAACACTGACATAAACAGCGGCCAGAAAAAGACAAAGTCGAGGATAAGCTCGCCGGTAAATACCGCTGCGACACCTAACGGCAGCCCGAATACGAGGCATAAAATGCACAATGCGATAATGCGATCAGTCATGGTCAGGGTACCACCAGGAAGAAAATTGCGGCCTGATACGAGAGATATCAGGCTGGTTGTTAATAAAATCGTCAGGGTAGTAGCCGTAGTTTTTGACGCCGTTCAGCCGCAGCAAACGCATCCAGTCCGCCAGCTGCTGGTCGGGAATGGCGTTTTGCTGGCGTCGATTCCAGTCTCTGGCCTGCAGTTCAAAGATGGTTTTCTTCAGCGCGCCCGGGTGGCGGGCGACGGCCTGAACCAGCCGCGTCAGCCAGGCCTGGCTGGCGTCGATCGGCACGGACTCCATCAGCGGCATCGCCATGGGGACCGTCCAGTCATAGGCGGCAAGGAAGTCATCCAGATTCTGCGCAAACCAGGCTTCGCTTTGCGGCTCCAGGATCGGCAGGGCGAAGAGATTACGCGCCGTTTTCACCTGCGGGCCGCGGATGGCCTGCACTGCCTGGCGTAGATCCAGAGTGAAGCGGGTCAGGGTTTGGCTTTTGAAACGCATCCATGCCTGGCGCTCTTGCGGACGTTGGGGCACCGGGTCTGCATCGTGCGCCATACCCGTCTGCCGCCAGGCGGCGACCGCCTCCGGGCTCACGTCTTCAAAATCGGTCAGCACGGCGTCGTCGTGAAACAGGATCCCGCTGAAGCTGGCGTGTCGGGCCAGATCTTCGTAGATGTCGGTGATCTGCTGGCGAACCCGGGGATCCCAGGGCGACAGACGGACGTACGGCTGGCGGGCAAGTAACGCCTTCCCGGTTTGCGGATCCCAGCGCTGAACGCGCGGCAGATCTGAGGCAAGATCGAAGGCCAGCACCGGCATCCAGGCATAAACCTTCACATTGCCGCGGGTCTGCAACTGCCAGGAGACGAAGTTAAACAGGTCGGCGCGCATCGGCAGCCAGCGGTTGGGGAAATAGAGTGACTTGACCGTGCCGTCGCCCTGCGGGTCGGAGAAGGCCTGCAGAAAGACGTGGCTGATTTTCATGTCATAGACGCGCTGCACTAGCTTATCGATATTCTTTGCCTGCTGGACGGGATTGGGGTCATAGACATAGTCCAGATCCACATGCATCACCCGAACAGGATCGGCTTCCTGAATCTGGGTCACGGCGCTGGCAAAGGCCTTGAGCGACGGGTTACCGGCGATCAGCAGGCGTGGAATATTGTCCAGATCCTTCACGTTGCCCAGGCCGTCGTTCAGCGTAAACGCCAGCTGATACCCTTGCTGTTTGGCGATGGCCAGGGTGCTGCCGCTGGCGGCGCCGTAGGGCCACACCCAGGCGCGCGGCGTTTTCCCGGCAACCTCATGGATTTTCGCCGTTACTTTCTGCACGTCATCGGTCATTCGCCGGGTAAACTGCGCGTCGCTTTCATAGCGGCCGGTGGTTTTATCCCAGCCGCGGTTGGCGGCGGCAGGCTCGCGGCTGCCCTGCGGATTGGCCGGCAGACCGTAGTGCGAGGCCCAGGTGTGAGCGCCGATCTCCACCAGCGGCGAGCGGCTGAGCTCGCGCACCATCTCCCAGGTAGCGAAGCGCTCGCGCGGCGTCATCAGGCCGCCAAAATTAACGGGCTGACCAGCGGGAGTGTCCACCCAGCTGCCCACCGGCGCCCACAGCGCCGGGACGTTCCAGGCTTTAAGCAGCGGCCATACGCGGGTGTAAAAGCTGCTGTAACCATCGTCAAAACTGAGGAGAAAAGCCTTGGGCGGCAGCGACTTTAAGCCATAATGTGCATCGAGAATGTCCTGAACGCTAATCGCATGGTAGCCGTTATGCAGCAGCCAGGCGATCTGCTCATTGAGTGCGCTGGTGCGCACCGAAAGATAACGCTGGTCGGCGGCATCGTCTTCGACGTCATGGTAGGCCAGCACCAGAAAGCGATCCGCCGGCCAGGGTTGATTGGCCTCCAGTTGGGGGCGCTGCTGCGGGGCGAGGAAGGGGACTTCCTCAGCACGCACGCTGAAGATAAGGCACAGCCAGATGAGAAGCATCAGGCCGTTGCGCAGGGTCGTGTTCAGCATGGTCATCCTTAAAACCGTATATTTGCATCAAGAGTGATGGCGAGGTTGTTTTCACGTTTGCCGTCGTAGGGGCGCTTATCCCAGTTCAGCATCAGCCCGGTGTCGACGACGTTGTTCCAGCGCAGGCGCTGCCCGTAACCCAGCACCGTGATCGCCCCGGCGGCGTGATTTTTTTGCCAGTAGCTGCCGCCGCCGGCCAGTAACTGCTGGCTCCAGACGGTGTCATAGCGCTGGTAAAGCGTGTGATCGACGGCCAGCGCCGCGGTGGCGGCGAGGTCCCGTGCCGGACTGTAGTAGGCGGTGTCGGTGCGGCTATTGGCGCTGGCCGACAGACCGGGCTGCAAATCCAGCGTTAACCATGGGGTTTGCCAGAGGCGTTCTTTACCGGAGAGGGTGTACTCCTGGCGGCGGTTGCGATCGGTAAACCGGCTGGCGGCCGCGCTGAAGCGGTACTCCCGGCGTTCGTTTGGAGACCAGCGCAGCCAGCCTTCGCCGCGGTTGGCGCTGACGCCGTTGCGTAACGCGCGCAGCGGCGTCTGCTGCGAAATCCGCTCCAGTTCGCCGCCCAGCTGCCAGCGATCGCTAACGTCATGGGCGGCGGAAAGGCGGACGCCGGGCTTGTTCTCGTCGTGAAAATTGACGCTGGAGAGCTCAAGCTCGCCCCAGTAGTCGCGCGGACGCCATTCAATACCGGCAAACAGCTGGCGACGGCTGCCTTTCCCCTCTTCAAAATTGCCTTCAGCGAAGCGGTGCCCGCCGAACAACCGCCAGCTGTCGGCTAGCGGCGGGCTGTAGATCGCCGTCTCAAAACTGAGGTCGTGCGTGCCGCTCACCGGGTTGTCGGAATGCAGCCCTTTGCCAACGCTCAGGCGCAGCTCGGAGAGATGATGGATCTCGCGCGCTCTGGCCAGGCGCTGGGTGTTCAGATCCCGTGGCGAGCGGGCGACGACGTCGTCAGCCAGCAGATCCATTTGCCGCCACTCCTGCAGATCGAGGGCGACCCAGGCCTGCTGGCGCTCCAGCTGCAGGCTGGCGGGTTCCAGAGATTCCGCCGCTTTTAGCTGGCGTTCGGCTGCCCGTGGCAATCCTCTCTCCTGCAGAAGGGCGGCATAGTCTATCTGCAGGCCCTGGTTTCCAGGGGCCGTCGCCGCCAGGCGCTGCATTCGGGCTTCGGCCTGCGGCAGGTCGTTGGTAGCCGCTAAATAGTGCACGTTAAGCGACTGTGCGGTGAGCCAGTCGTCGTTCGGCTGCGGCGTTGGCGAGCCGTAGAGACGACGGATGTAGGGCGCATTCCTGGTGAGGCGGGCGACATACCGTTGCGCCTCCGGGTACTGACCGGTGTCCAGCAGAGCGTAGAAAAGCTCGTGTTCCTCATTCTGTTGGCTTGTCAGCCACGAAGGATGCTGGTGGATAAGCGTCAGCGCAGGCTCAATTTGCTTAAGGGCGATAAAAGAGGAGATGACCCAGCCGATGGCCCAGTCGGGAACGGTCTGCTGCTGGGCGATCAGGCTTTGGTATTCGCGGATGACCTGCGCGTACTCGGCGCTGGCGTACAGTGCGCCCAGACGATCAATACGCGCCCGGATGATGTCGGGCGCAGCCTGTGGGTCGGGGTGCCAGGCGGCGATCATCGCGTCATACTGCGTGAGCGCCGTGCGGGCCAGCGCGTAACGCGCCTTTTCTTCGCGGGAAGGGGTATCGGCAAGGCGCACCAGTTCGGCGGCGGCGTTCAGCTGCAAGTTACGCTTTTCCGCAGGCGTCAGTTCGACGCTATTCGCCAGGCCGAGAGCAGGGGAATCAATCCGGTTGCGGGTCAGGGTCGCCATCAGGCTGGCCAGCGCGGTTTTGTTTTGCGGTTCACGATCGAGGATCTGCGTGTCCACCAACAGCTGGTCCCAGCTTTTGCCCAACCGCAGGTAGACATAGGAGAGCGTCTGCAGGTGCGCAACGCTCGCCTGCTCCGCCACCAGGCGACGCGCTTCGCTGAGCGCCTCGCCGTCCTTGCGGGCATCGGCGAGCGTTTTGATATAGCCGATACGATAGTCGTCGCTGCCAGGGGCCTGGCTGAGCGCCTGCTGCCAGAGAGTGAGCGAGGTTTGCCACTGCTTCTGGTTGCGCAGGGCCTGCGCCGCGGCGGCGGTGCCCCGTGCGGGAATCGGCATATAGACCTGGTAGCGTCGCCAGACTTTCACCACTTCATCGTCCTGACCGGCCCAGAGGGCCACCTGCAGCCAGTCCGCCACCTGAGAAGGGGTTAAGGCATGCCGCAGCTGGTACTGCTGAAGGTAACTGAGAAAGGGGGCGTACTGGCCTTGGCGCGCTTGCAAGATTTGCTGGTCATAGAGCGAATCCGCTCCCTGAACCAGCGCCGGGAAGAGCAAAAGCAAGCCGATTGATAGCGAGAGTTTCGTGTTGCGATTAAACAATAACGTATTTGAATAAGGTGATCTTTCCATTTCTATTTGCCATATGTTCATCAAGAATCCATTGCACAACACGACCGTCCTTTGACGGTGAGTTAAAGGATGAGGATGGTCCCATTTAGCTGACTGGCACTGCAGGTGAATGACCTATTGCAAACTAATAAACATATCTCCTGTTGATAAATGAATGGGTAATTTATACCCGATACGGCAACCGATAAATATGGATAAATTATGGTCTGCGTTTTAAGATAATTCTGTAAAATCGACTTCATTCGAACGGAAGTGTTCAAGTTGATTTCTTTAACCTACTGATATAAATAAAAAAGAAAGTCAGGTGGAATTTTGTTTCAAAATGGCGGTGTGACTTATATTTAGTTGGGGTTAGAGTTTTTTAGGCAATATTTAAGATGATTTCTGACAAAAATTCTCAATAGCAAAAAAAGCATCTTTTCTGTGGATTTTTTTATTTATAATCAATCTGTTTATTTCCTGTCAGAACGCAAGGAGGGTTTTCACAGCCAGATTCAGATGCCGCGCTAATGATAAATCACAGGTCTCGTTATTTTCACCGCCATGCGAAGCGTTCCATAGGGGGAGGGAAAACGTCTGGTTGACGAGAATTTGTTGATTAAATGTTAAAGGGACGATTTGTGGCAACTTTAATGATATTGGTTACCCAAGATTACTATCTTTTTCAAGGTGTTAAGAATTTTTTTCCTGATATCATTCAGTTAGATTCTAGCGGAAAAGCGATTTTAGATAATGAGGTTGATGAAGTCTCTCTGCTGGTTGATAGCCGCTCGCCGCTTTGCCATTACGATTATCTCGTGCTGGCAGCGGCGAAATCCAGAAAGCGAATATGTTGTATCGTCCTCGATATGCGCCATCGGGAAGAGCATTTACTGAGCCTGAAATCGTTTTTAAACATGTCATTATCACCCGCGGATATGGCGACATTATTTGGCCTTTTTCTGGAGATGAATAGCAAGCGTCTGACCAAAGAGTGGTTTGACGATCTGCGCTTAAGTTTGTCTGAACAGTTAATGTTACGTTTACTCATGGCGGGGATGACCATGGAGGAGGTGGCCGTCAATCTCAATACGTCACTAAAAAGCCTTTACCGCAAGCGTACTGCGCTTTATGAGCGGTTGGGGTTAGATAATTTTAATGAAGCTTGCTTATTTATCTTTCGAAATAAGCTGCTGGAGCAGACCGAACGTTCGTTATGAAGCTTCGCTGTACAGAGAATGGATGTTATCGCAAGGTATTTGTTGACGAAAATCTAATAAATTAAATAGATATTGATAGGTACAACCGTCGATACCCGGCGGTATCGATGATGGCATTCGGCATATAATTCCGGAGCTCTTTGGAAGTATTTACCGCCAATGCGGTTTGCTATGCACAGCGATTATTATAATGAATATATTCCTTGCGCCGCACAGGAATAGTTTTGTCATAAATTAACACTACCATGGTATTCCGACTCACGCGTCGGAATACCATGAGATATCGTGAAAGCATCAGAGGAGCGAGGTGGATGAGAATAAGGGACAGTATTGCTGAGCGGTTAGAGGCATGCGGGCTCTACCGTCGGGCGGCATCCAGATGGATTGAGGTGATGCAGCGTTGTCTGGACGATGAGGACCGAGAGTGGATCCGTCACCATCGCAATCAGTGTCTGAAAAAGGCGCAACGTCCGCCAGCGCCGAAAGAGGAGTTTGCCGACCTCCATCAGGCGGCGAAAGAGACTCAATATCGTATGGGCATAGCGAAGCCCTATGGCGAAGCATTCAGGCTGCCCGGCAAAGGGAAAACGGCCGCCGAGTAATGCCTTTCTTCACGACGTTTGCCTGACGGCTTCGCCTTATCCGGCCTGCGGGTCCTCCACAGGTTCAAACAGCGTAGGTCCGCGCAAACGCAGCGCCGCCGGGCGATACACATCAGACACCGTACCCGCGGTTGTGCCGGATGGCGGCATAAATGCCTTATCCGGCCTGCGGGTCCTCCACAGGTTCAAACAGCGTAGGCCCGCGCAAGCGCAGCGCCGCCGGGCGATACACATCAGACACCGTACCCGCGGTTGTGCCGGATGGCGGCATAAATGCCTTATCCGGCCTGCGGGTCCTCCACAGGTTCAAACAGCGTAGGCCCGCGCAAGCGCAGCGCCGCCGGGCGATACACATCAGACACCGTACCCGCGGTTGTGCCGGATGGCGGCATAAATGCCTTATCCGGCCTACGGGCCCCCCGCAGGTTCAAACAGCGCAGGCCCGCGCAAGCGCAGCGCCGCCGGGCGATACACATCAGACACCGTACCCGCGGTTGTGCCGGATGGCGGCATAAATGCCTTATCCGGCCTACGAGTCCTTTCGCAGGCTCAAACAGCGTAGGCCCGCGCAAGCGCAGCGCCGCCGGGCAGCGGGTGATAGAACGGAGTTCGATGAAGAGTCCGGATGCAGAAAAGCAAAAATCCGCCTTTTGGGCGGGTTCTTTAAATAGTGGTGCCCGGACTCGGACTAACGCCGCAGGCGTTGAACAGCGCGCTTGCCGCGCTGGCCCCGAAGGGGTGAGCCGCTGTGCGGCGAATAATCGAACGGAGTTCGATGAAGAGTCCGGATGCAGAAAAGCAAAAACCCGCCTTTTAGGCGGGTTCTTTAAATAGTGGTGCCCGGACTCGGAATCGAACCAAGGACACGGGGATTTTCAATCCCCTGCTCTACCGACTGAGCTATCCGGGCAACGGGGCGCATTAAACCGTAATCCGCCCACCCCGTCAACCAAATTTCTTAAATTACTTATCGATTGCTTATCTTTGCGGCAATTCTGCGTTCAAAGGCGCGTTTTGGCTTAACTTCACTGCATGCCGTTATCGCCCTCGCGGGTTTTCCAGCCGCTGGTAATGGCGATAACGTGGCGTAGTCCGGAGATGAGATAATCGCCAATGACCTCCTCGTCCTCACGCGGCGAGCTCAGGGTAATTTCCGCATCCACGCCGTGGCGATAGGCACCATGATGGCTGAAAATGGTGCCGATATAACACTTCCCGTTCAGCCAGACCGGAATATAGGCCACCGTCTCATAGATATAGTTAACGGCGACGCCGCTGTAGTAGTTATCCGCCTCGTCAGCGGAGGTGCCCGGCGGGATGGGGCAGATCGGCGCGTCGTTGTCGCTGGCGGGTCTGTCTTTCAGCAGGCTGCCCTGCATTACCTCCAGCGAGCGCAGCAGGTCCGCTTTATCGCCGTCGCTCAGGCTGGGGGTCAGCGGCTGGTCTTTCTCCGGGGAGCGGATGCTGTTCAGCGTATAGCGATAGCGAACCGTCACCGCGGGCGTCTGGCTGGTGGTGCTGAACGGGCGTAGCAGGTAGAGGTTATCTTCGCCAAACTGGCCGTTGTACCACAGGGCATACACCTGGCCGTTGATTTTGACCCAGTGGTTCCACTGGTTAGCCCCGCGGCCATTAATGGAAAAGAGGGCGCCGGGCACCCCGGCATCGAAATCATCACCATTATCACTGTCGCTGCCGTTGACGGCGGCAAAATCATCATTACCTCGCTTGAGCACCCCAGTGTAGCTGAAGAGCCCGGTGCCGCCCACGTAGCTGTCGATGATCAGGTCGCGTTTGCCGTCGCCGTCGAGGTCGATAAGGGTAAAGCTGACTTTGCCGTTTTCTGAATCCGCGCTAATCGAGGAGCGCAGAAACGCCTGCCACTCATCATCGCTGATATCCGGGGACGGTTTACTGGTCGTGATCAGCGTATCGTCGGCGTAAGTGAGCGTGAAGTCGGTAATATGGCCGGTTAACGGAAACTGCTCGGCGACCTTATTCAGCGACAATTCTGGATCGCTTTTTTGCGCTTTCAACACTGCGTTATACAACGTGCGCAGAGCCAGGTTATCCGCCTCTTTCTGCTGCCTGGGGATCACCTGGCTGACAAAGGTCGGCAGCATCCAGGTGCCACCCGGGGTGATTTCCCGACACATACCGGTGCTGTACTTCAGGCTGGGGGTAAAGGTTTTACCATCCCAAACGCGCGTCTCGCCGGTGACGCAGTCGGCCATGCCCCGTTCTTTGTGCAAAAAGACGATAGCGCCGTCGGCGTAGCTGGAGGCCTCGGTAGTGAGTAGCCGCGGTTTGCTCAACTGGGCGTTATCGACCAGCCACAGGGCGTAACCGTCGTTATAGGGCGCTCGCCAGCAGAGCGCCTGCGCCAGAGAATGGGTTTTATCCAGCGCGGTCAGCGTGATCTGGCGATCTGCCGCCGGAATGGCCTGATTCTGCCAGTTGTCGCAGCGCTGGTTCAGCAGCGGCGTCAGGATGGGCAGCAGTTTCTGGCGCTGAAGCATACTCAACGGCACTGGCTGCGCGTTATGGAGAACCGGGGCGGCGATAATTTCCGGGGCGGGAGTGGCTGGCAAAATGGCATCGTCGCCGGCATCGCCTTTATCCAGCAGCGCATCGGCGGTGCCGGTGCGTCGCTGAAACGCATCCATTTTTCCCAGCACCTCGCGGCTGCCGGCGCTGGAAAGCGGCAGGTGCTGGCCGTTAAGGGTGAATTCGATTTTGCGCTGATTCGTTAACGCCTGTAGCAGGGCGGTGGTCTGATCGCTGTCGAGGCGAAAGTGGCTGTCATCGAGAGCGTCCAGCGCGCCAAAATCCCGGTCGTCGATCAGCAGGCTGGCGGTGGAGTCGGCGGGGATATCGTGCTCGATTTGCGCAAAGGTTACCGTAGCGGTGAGGTGCTGTTCGCTGCCCGCGTTGCGGGTCAACAGCACGCTGACCTCACCCATGCGGACGCCGTAACCCGCCGCCCGGCAGGCGCCGGTATTATCGCAGGCGAGCTCCCAGTCTTTTTGTGCAAAGGAAAAACCTTGCAGGGGAGCCGCCAGCAGGGGCGTAGAGCAGAGGCCCAGCCAGGCAGCCCAGAAGAACGCGCGCATATCAATCCCTGTCAGCAATCAGTGAGGGGGAAATTATAGGCGCGACGTGGCGGTTAGGATATCAGAATCAGGTCAAGGCGCCGCCCATACGGCACTGGGCGAAGCGTAGAATATCTTCAGCCAGCCGCCGGGCGGTATCCACATCCGTCTGGCTACGTTTGACCAGCAGACGGCTCAGACAGCCCTCGACAATCAGCTCCATCTGCTTGGCGACCATTTCCGGGTCATCCACCTCCAGCTGAGTCAGCAGCTCGTGAGTGTAGGCCAGCGAAGCCTGCTTCTGCTGTTCCGCCAGCTGGTGAATGGGGTGCTGAGGATCCGGGTAGAAGGTGCAGGCGGCGATAAACAGGCAGCCCGGGTACCGCTGGTTGCTTACGCAGGTGGTGAGTGCGGCATAGCGTGCCAGCAGCTTTTGCTCTGCGCTTAAGGTCTCGTCCAGCAGGAGCTGACGACGCCAGGCATCCACCTGCTGGCTCAGATAGCGAAGCGCGTCGTACAGCAGCGCTTCGCGGTCAGGCCAGAAGCGTTTCAGGTCGCTCGTCGGGCAGGACACGCGCTCAGCGACCATCTCCAGCGACGTGTTGGCGATACCTTCAATTTCAAGAATCTTAATGGCTTCTGCCAGGACGTCTTCACGTAGCACGGTGTTCTCCTCCATCTTTCCTCCTAAAGTGTCGCTCACGCTTGCCAATCGCGCAAATGGGCGCTGAATGCCGCGGCATCCATAAAGCCGGTGACTCGCCGCTCAGGCTGTTCCTGACCCTCAGCGTTGAAGAACAGGATCGTCGGCAGACCCAGCACCTGCAGGTGTTTCAGCAGCGCGACGTCTTGCGGGCTGTTCTTCGTCACATCGACCTGTAATAACACGGTGCCTTTCAGCGCCTGCTGCACGTCAGGTGAACTAAAGGTGTATTTTTCAAACTCTTTGCAGGCCACGCACCAGTCGGCGTAAAGATCGAGCATCACCGGTTGACCTTTCGCCTGCGCCAGCGCCTGGTCAAGCTCGGCCACCGAGCTGACGCGGGTGAAAGCCAGGTGCGCCTGCTGCTCGACCGCCGGGGCGCCAAACGCCCAGTCCTGCAGAGGCCGCGCGCTGACCAGCGCGGCGGCAAGCAGAATGATCTGTACCAGCCGCATCCACGGCCGGGTAGCGCCCAGCGAGGTGATAAACGCCCAGCTGAAGAAGGCGACACCGAGCATTGACCACAGCCGTAACCCCCACTGGTCGCCGAGTATGCGTTCCAGCAGGAAGACGGGCAGGGCAAGGATCACAAACCCGAAGGCGGTTTTCACATGGCTCATCCACGGGCCGCTTTTCGGCAGCAGGCGATTGCCAAACACGGTCACAAGGATCAACGGCAGACCCATGCCCAGCGCGTAAAGGTACAGCGTGCCGCCGCCCAGCCACAGATTACCGCTCTGGGCGATATACAACAGAATGGCGCTTAGCGGCGCGGTGGTGCAGGGGGAGCAGATCAGCCCGGCAATAGCCCCCATCGCAAAGACCCCGCCGGGCGAGCCGCCCTGGCGCTTATTGCTGAGCAGCGTCAGCCGGGTCTGCAGCGACGACGGCAGCTGCAGCGTGAACAGGCCGAACATGGAGAGCGCCAGCAGTATAAACACCGCCGACAGGCCGACCAGGACATATGGGTGCTGCAGGGCCGCCTGGAACTGCAGCCCGGCGGCGGCTACCACCAGCCCCAGCGCGGTATAGGTCAGGGCCATCCCCTGGACGTAAATAAAGGCCAGCAGCAGGGCGCGCGCGGTGGAAAGCCGCTGTTTTCCGCCCAGCACGATGCCCGAAATCAGCGGGTACATCGGCAGCACGCAGGGGGTGAAGGCGATACCAATGCCAATCAGCAGCGCCCACAGGGCGGTGAAGGGCAGACGAGCGGGGACGTCTGCTGGCGGCGCCATGGCAGGCGCCTGCGGCACGGCGTTCTCCTCCATCGGGCGCGGTTCAACCGGCAGCGGCGGATTGAAGGCCGGGCGATGGTTCAGCGACGACACGGGCGCGGCGGCGGTTGGCTGAGCGTCGTTTGAGGCCGCCCGCACGGCGCTCAGCGGGATCACTTTAGTCTCCGGCGGATAACAGAATCCGGCATCGGCGCAGCCCTGCCAGGTGACGGTGAGAGTAGCCTCTTTGTCCGCCTCCTTCACCGTCACCGGCACGGTCAGGCGTTGGCGAAAGATCTCGCTTTTGCCGTAAAACTCATCTTCATGCCACTCTCCCGCCGGCAGCGCCGGTTCGTCGATCGTCGCCCCGGCGGCGCTGAAGGTAAACTGTTGACGATAAAGATAATAACCATCCTTGATTTGCCAGCTCAGGTTGACGTCATGCTGTTGCTGCTGAAAGTCAAAGGCGAAAGCTTGATCAGCAGGCACGAAGTTCGAGCGCCCCGGCGCGTCGAATAACCCGGCGGTGGCTGATGTGCTGCACAGCAGCAGGATCAGCGTAATGATGCGGTAAGCCATGAGAGGTAATCGTTGTCTCCATGCGTGACGGGTAGAACCAGCAGTTCTGGGGTTTGATACGGGTGGTGTGACTTCAGGCAGTCCAGCAGCGCCTGCTGATGGGCAAGGTCAGTTTTGAGTAGCATCTGCACTTCATACTCCTGCTCGAGTTTCCCTTCCCAGTAATACAGAGAGGTGGCTCCCGGCAGCAGCGTAGCGCAGGCTGCCACCTTTTCCGCCAGCGCTTTTGCCGCCAGATCCTGGGCGGTCGCTTCGTCCGGCGCGGTACAGAGCACAACAACAGCATCAGGCGTAGTCATCATGAACCTCGTATCAGCGAAAAAAGGCACTATAACACGCAAGATGCGGGGATATTAGCGTAACGAGCGGGGAAAGTGAGGGCAACGGAAGGCGGGCCCGTAGTGGGCCCGCCGCCAGCTGTATTTACAGCATAATCCCGCCAAAGATAAAGCCGAGGATCACGCACAGCGTGATAGCGATAACGCCGGGGATCAGGAAGGCGTGGTTAAAGACATATTTACCAATGCGGGTTGAGCCGGTGTCGTCCATCTCTACCGCCGCCAGCAGGGTTGGGTAGGTTGGTAGAACGAACAGCGCCGAGACCGCGGCAAACGAGGCGATAGCCGTCAGCGGGCTGACGCCCAGCAGCAGCGCGGCAGGCATCAACGCCTTGGTGGTGGCTGCCTGCGAGTAGAGCAGCGTGGCGGCGAAAAACAGTACCACCGCCAGCAGCCATGGGTAATTGTGCAGCAGATCGCCGGCCACGGCCTGGATGTCGCTGATATGCGCTTTAACGAAGGTATCTCCCAGCCAGGCGACGCCGAGGACGCAGACGCAGGCGCTCATCCCGGACTTAAAGGTGCTGGCGTTGAGCACTTCGCCGGTGTCGATTTTACAGGTGATGCTAATCAGGGTGGCGATGGTCAGCATAAATACCACGATCGCCTCGTTACGCGGCAGCACCGGGTTCTTAATCAGGCCGACGGTATCGCTGATGGCCGTGGCGTAGAACATTACCGCCACGATGCCGATCAAAAACAGCAGAACGGAACGTTTGGCGTGCGGCTGCAGCTCAAATACCTGGCTGCCGCGCAGTCTGACTTCCCCCTTGGCCAGCCGCTCCTGGTAAACCGGATCGTCTTTCAGTTCGCAGCCGAGGAAGTTGCAGACGATAGCGGTGAGCATCACCGCCAGCAGCGTGACCGGAATACAGATGGCCAGCAGCGTCAAATAGCTAACGCCCAGCGGTTCAAGGATACCTGCGAAAAAGACCACTGCGGCGGAAATGGGCGAGGCGGTGATCGCTATCTGGGAGGCCACTACCGCAATCGACAGTGGACGAGACGGACGAATGCCTTGCTCTTTGGCAACTTCGGTGATCACCGGCAGCGTGGAGAAGGCGGTATGGCCGGTGCCAGCGAGCACGGTCATAAACCAGGTCACCAGCGGGGCAAGGAAGGTAATGTACTTCGGGTGGCGGCGCAGCATCCGTTCGGCGAGGCTGACCAGGTAATCCATCCCGCCGGCGACCTGCATGGCGGCGATAGCGGCAATCACCGCCATAATGATTTCAATAACGTCGAAGGGGATCGCACCCGGTTTAATTTGAAAAATAAGCGTCAGGACAAGGACGCCAAGGCCACCGGCAAAGCCGATACCGATGCCGCCGAGCCGGGCGCCGAGATAAATCGCCAGCAGGACAATAACCAGTTCTGCACCAAACATATATGCCTTCCTTGTTTTTTAACGAGTTGATATTGAATTGTTGTATTTTAGTAAAACTAAAAAGCAAAAAAGGCATGTCATCGCTGACATGCCTTTGAATGACTAACCTGAAAGATTACTGTTCGCTTTCATCGGTATAACGCTTTGCTTTATAAGCGGGATGCATCAGGTTTTGCGCAGAGAAAATATCATCCAACTCCGCCGCCGTCAGCAGTCCGCGCTCCAGCACCACTTCCCGTACGCTCTTGCCGGTTTCGGCACAGATCTTGCCGACGATATCGCCATTGTGGTGGCCGATAAACGGGTTGAGGTAGGTGACGATGCCGATGGAGTTATACACGTAGCCTTCACATACCGCTTTATTGGCGGTGATGCCGTTAACGCATTTCTCCAGCAGGTTGTAGCAGGCGTTGGTCAGGATATGAATCGACTCGAACATCGCCTGGCCGATCACCGGCTCCATCACGTTCAACTGCAGCTGACCGGCTTCGGAGGCCATGGTCACAGTGGTATCGTTGCCGATAACTTTGAAGCAGACCTGGTTGACCACCTCCGGCACCACCGGGTTAACCTTCGCCGGCATGATTGAAGAGCCAGCCTGCAGCTCAGGCAGGTTGATTTCGTTGAGGCCCGCGCGCGGACCGGAAGAGAGCAGGCGCAGGTCGTTACAGATCTTGGACAGTTTCACCGCCAGGCGTTTCAGCGAACTGTGAACCATAACGTACGCCCCGCAGTCCGAAGTGGCTTCAATCAGATCTTCCGCCGGGACGACCGGTAAGTTGCTTACTTCAGCCAGCTTCTGCACCGCCAGCTGTTGATAGCCGTCCGGGGTGTTGAGGCGAGTACCAATGGCGGTGGCGCCGAGGTTCACCTCCAGCAGCAGCTCCGCAGTGCGCAGAATGCTTTTGGTCTCTTCATTAAGCAGCACATTGAAGGCATGGAACTCCTGGCCGAGGGTCATCGGCACCGCGTCCTGCAGCTGGGTGCGGCCCATTTTGAGGATGTCCTGGAACTCCACGGCTTTCGCCTGGAAGCCTTCGCCCAGCTGTTTAATCGCATCGATTAACTTAAGGATGGAGGCATACACCGCAATGCGGAACCCGGTGGGGTAAGCATCGTTGGTGGACTGGCATTTGTTGACATGATCGTTTGGGTTCAGGTACTGGTATTCGCCTTTCTGGTGGCCCATCAGCTCAAGGCCAATGTTCGCCAGGACTTCGTTGGTGTTCATGTTTACGGAGGTACCGGCCCCGCCCTGGAAGACATCGACCGGGAACTGGTCCATGCATTTGCCGTTATTCAGGACTTCGTCACAGGCGGCAATAATCGCATTTGCCGCGCTTTTGGGAATGGTCTGCAGCTCCTTGTTCGCCAGCGCGGCGGCTTTCTTAACCATGACCATGCCGCGCACGAATTCTGGTATGTCGCTGATTTTGCTGTTGCTAATGTAGAAGTTTTCAATCGCTCGCAGAGTATGAACGCCGTAGTAAGCGTCCGCGGGAACTTCCCTGGTGCCCAACAGATCTTCTTCGATACGAATGTTGTTTAACATGTGAACCTTCTTTTCAAGCTGCCAATGAATTCACCAAACACACAGAATATCCAGTATTCAGTATATTTTCTGGCCGACGATTATTTCCTTAACCGGCCCGGTGCCCAAGATCATATGCTGATGATAGCGAATATCAGTAAGCTTGATCACTTATTACATTGCGGGTATGAGAAGATTTATTAATCTGTGAAATGGGTCACCGCTTTCTTATTCCTGAGAAAAATAAGCCTTTCCGCTGATTGAAAAGCCGCTCAGCATCCCCATGTTAGTGGGATGCGATCAGCAAATTGATGATTACGGGCGCTGAACGCAGCGCCCGTTGATGAAGGAGACGCCGGTGCGTTGGATTCCGTTTATTGCCTTTTTTCTTTACGTTTACATTGAGATATCGATCTTTATCCAGGTTGCGCACGTGCTGGGCGTCTTTATGACCCTGATCCTGGTGATCTTTAGCTCGGTGGTAGGGATGTCGCTGGTGCGTAACCAGGGCTTCAAAAACTTCCTGCTGATGCAGCAGAAGATGGCCGCGGGCGAGAGCCCGGCGGCGGAGATGATCAAGAGCGTATCGCTGATTATCGCTGGTCTGCTGCTGTTGCTCCCGGGGTTCTTTACCGACTTCCTCGGCCTGCTGCTATTGCTGCCGCCGGTGCAAAAGCATTTGACGATGAAGCTGATGCCGCACCTGCGCTTCAGCCGGATGCCGGGCGGCGGCTTTAGCGCCGGAACTGGCGGCGGAGAGACCTTCGAAGGGGAATTCCAGCGCAAAGATGAGCAGCGCGACCGTCTGGACCATAAGGACGATCGCCGCGATTAACATCCCCCGGCCCGGTCAGCAGATGCGACCGGGCCGCTTTCTTTGCAGGCCTACACGCTTCCCGTCGCCAGCTTGCGCCTGGGTAAAAACAGCCACAGCCCCGCCAGCATCACCAGCGCGTACAGGCTTTTCCAGCCGACCATCGCCAGCAGCAGCAGACAGAGAATGCTGCCCACCACTGCCAATAGCCGATAGCGACCGCGCAGCAAACGACAACCCGCCAGCATGCACAGCAGATAGATCATGATGAAAATGCCATTGGCGTAAACGATCAGCGCGTCCAGATTGATATCGAGCAGATAGATGCCAAGGGTGCTAACTACGCAGGATCCCAGCACGGCGTTGAGGGCGTTGCGCGGGATCTGCCGTGGCGACAGCCTTGCGAGGTAGCTGTGTGGCTTATGCTGCGCTTGCGACCAGACCAGGCGGGCAAAGCTTTGAATATAGATGTTGAGGCTGGCGAAACAGGCGAGATAGCCGATGACGCAGGCTACCCACAGCGCTTCGACGCCGAACAGACGGACCACGATATTCGGTAATGACGCCGCCGCCGCCATCTCCTCGCCAAAGGCGTGGAAGTGCAGCACCAGCACGGTGCAGGCCCAGTAGACCGAGCCGGCAAGCAGCAGGCCTATCATCAGCGCCCTGGGGAAATCACGCTCGGGATGTTTAAACTCCGAGGCGAGATGCGCGAAGGCTTCCAGACCGACAAAGCACCAGAACATCACCGACAGCGCCGAAAAGAGCTGCCCGCGGTCAATCTCCGCCGGGGCCGGGAAGGGGATCTGCGCCGGGCTTATCCCGCCGCGCCACCAGACTACGACGATCAGCGCCACAATCAGTACGGCAACCAACGTCTGCAGGTTGGCGCTGGAGCTGGCGCCACGCGAACCGACCCACCAGACGATGGCCAGGGTGCCCAGCTCCGCCAGCAGCAGCTGCGCATCATGCCAGCCGAACAGCGCCTGGCCAAAACCGGTGGCGATGTGCAGGGCGGCGGGGAGTCCGACCGGGATAACCGATAAAAACAGCCAGCCGGTGACGCTGGCCAGACGTGGCCCAAAGGCCATATCGACAAAATGGGCCACGCCGCCCGCGCTGGGAAAATGGCGGCCGAGCAGGGCGAAGACGATGGCAATCGGGAAAACAAGGAGAATGAGCAGCGGCCATGCCCACAGGCTGTTATCGCCAGCGACCAGCGCCGCCAGCGCCGGGACGGCGAAGACGCCGGTACCCAGCAATGAGGTGGAAAGCAACCCAACTCCCTGTCCCAGCCCTAACTCCTGTTTTAAACCACTCATGATTCAATCCTGCGCCAGTGAAAAAAAAGAGAGTATCACAATCGCTTTTCCTTATGACCGATTGCCTGACATGGCCGCTTTTTGTGCGCCAGCGCAAAGGTAAAAATTTTTTTTAATTTTGCCCTTGAAGCCGGAAATGGCCATCCCCATCTCTCTCTGCACTAGCCGGTAAACCGCGTTCGGCCCGGCGTCACCCATAACTGATAATGACTTTCTCGAAGGAGAGCTATCAATGAGTATTCGTCCGTTACATGATCGTGTGATCGTCAAACGTAAAGAAGTTGAAACCAAATCTGCGGGCGGCATCGTTCTGACCGGTTCTGCAGCAGCTAAGTCAACTCGTGGCGAAATCATCGCTGTCGGTAAAGGCCGCATCCTGGAAAACGGGACCGTGCAGCCGCTGGACGTTAAAGTTGGTGACATCGTGATTTTCAACGATGGCTACGGCGTGAAGACTGAAAAGATCGACAACGAAGAAGTACTGATCATGTCCGAAAGCGACATCCTGGCAATTGTTGAAGCTTAATTCGCACGACCCTGAACGAATTTGAGGAATAAAAGAAATGGCAGCAAAAGACGTAAAATTCGGTAACGACGCTCGTGTAAAAATGCTGCGCGGCGTAAACGTACTGGCAGATGCAGTTAAAGTGACCCTGGGCCCGAAAGGCCGTAACGTGGTTCTGGACAAATCCTTCGGTGCGCCGACCATCACCAAAGATGGTGTTTCCGTTGCACGTGAAATCGAACTGGAAGACAAGTTCGAAAACATGGGCGCGCAGATGGTGAAAGAAGTTGCCTCTAAAGCGAACGACGCGGCAGGCGACGGTACCACCACCGCAACCGTACTGGCTCAGGCTATCGTGAACGAAGGCCTGAAAGCTGTTGCTGCAGGCATGAACCCGATGGATCTGAAACGCGGTATCGACAAAGCGGTACTGGCGGCAGTAGAAGAGCTGAAAGCGCTGTCCGTTCCGTGCTCTGACTCCAAAGCTATCGCTCAGGTAGGTACCATCTCCGCTAACTCCGACGAAACCGTCGGTAAACTGATCGCGGAAGCGATGGATAAAGTTGGTAAAGAAGGCGTGATCACCGTTGAAGACGGTACCGGTCTGGAAGACGAACTGGACGTAGTTGAAGGTATGCAGTTCGACCGCGGCTACCTGTCTCCGTACTTCATCAACAAGCCGGACACCGGTGCCGTTGAGCTGGAAAGCCCGTTCATCCTGCTGGCTGACAAAAAAATCTCCAACATCCGCGAAATGCTGCCGGTTCTGGAAGCCGTAGCGAAAGCTGGCAAACCGCTGCTCATCATCGCTGAAGACGTTGAAGGCGAAGCGCTGGCGACCCTGGTGGTTAACACCATGCGCGGCATCGTTAAAGTGGCTGCGGTGAAAGCACCGGGCTTCGGCGACCGTCGTAAAGCTATGCTGCAGGACATCGCTACTCTGACTGGCGGTACCGTTATCTCTGAAGAGATCGGTATGGAGCTGGAAAAAGCGACTCTGGAAGACCTGGGCCAGGCGAAACGCGTGGTTATCAACAAAGACACCACCACCATCATCGATGGCGTTGGCGAAGAATCCGCAATCCAGGGCCGCGTAGCTCAGATCCGTAAGCAGATCGAAGAAGCGACCTCCGACTACGATCGTGAAAAACTGCAGGAACGTGTCGCTAAACTGGCTGGCGGCGTAGCAGTAATCAAAGTCGGTGCGGCTACCGAAGTTGAAATGAAAGAGAAAAAAGCACGCGTCGACGACGCCCTGCACGCAACCCGTGCTGCGGTTGAAGAAGGCGTGGTGGCTGGCGGCGGCGTAGCGCTGGTTCGCGTTGCGGCGAAACTCGCTGGCCTGACCGGTCAGAACGAAGATCAGAACGTCGGTATCAAAGTTGCGCTGCGCGCAATGGAAGCGCCGCTGCGTCAGATCGTTTCCAACGCCGGTGAAGAGCCGTCTGTTGTGGCAAACAACGTGAAAGCAGGCGACGGTAACTACGGTTACAACGCAGCAACTGAAGAATACGGCAACATGATCGACTTCGGTATCCTGGACCCAACCAAAGTCACCCGTTCTGCACTGCAGTACGCGGCTTCCGTGGCTGGCCTGATGATCACCACCGAGTGCATGGTGACCGACCTGCCGAAAGGCGACGCGCCTGACTTAGGTGCTGCTGGCGGCATGGGCGGCATGGGCGGTATGGGCGGCATGATGTAATCGTGCGCTCTACGGCATAAAAAAGCAGAAACCCCTGGCCAGCAATGGCTGGGGGTTTTTTTATTGTCATTTTTAATCATCTTCTTCGTGACCCTGGTTCAAAATAGGTGCTGTACCAAATCAAAGATCTTCGCCTGTTCGGATACTTCGGATAAATTCAGTCGGAGTCATGTCATTTAATAATGAATGCGTTCTCTCATGATTTTATTCCTGCGCCAGTTTTCGAGTTTGTCCTGCGCATCTTCCAGGGACAGAAGCCTGGCTAATAATTTTAAATGGAAACTGATGTAGGAAAGGGTTCGTAACTGGAGCAGAGTATTAAAAGTATAAAAAACATGTAATAAGTTTCTTATATTCTATTGATATGCTATCAATTCTAATCACTAAAGTGTTTTATTGTAATAAACCTATAGATGGAATTTATAATGATGATGTTTTATTTGTTAGAATAATCATTAATAAAGAAAGAAGTGATAAATTTAGCAAATAAAATTTTTGGAATGTTAAAAAACATAAAAAGGTACAACGTCGTACCTTTTTATGTTGAAAAATCAATCGAGATTAATAAATACCCGGAGTACCGTTAAAGATACCTTCTAAACTATCAATCGCGATCTGTTTTGACTGATCCCAGCCCAGGAAGAAACCTGCTGCGGCACCGTTAATTGCGCCAACGATAAGGCCATAGAGTCCACCGATCATCATACCGATAGTACCAACCCCAAAGATCCCGCCGTTGTCGCTGCCGTGGGAGCCACCAACGATGCTACCACCACCTGCGGTGATTGCACCTAACAGCAAAGCAGAAGCGACTGCTTCAACGCCGTTTGATGCAATCGATGAAATCGCCGATCCCAGGGATGAGAAGTCCCAGCTATAAGCACCAGAGATTGATTCCATTTCAATTACAGATAATTCTTTCATTTTATGTCCTTATTTTAATCAGTGGTGAAATTAGAAAATGCCGGTTGTTCCATCAATCAAACCTTTATAACCGTCCATGGTCAGCTGCATAGAATCATCCCAACCAAGTAAGGCACCGGTAATAGCACCAATAATACCGCCAGCGATCAGCCCCCATAAGCCACCAACGGCCATACCAATGGTACCAACGCCGAAGATCCCGCCGTTATCGCTGCCATGAGTTCCACCAATAGAACTGCCGTAGCTAGCAAGAATCGATCCCAGAGTGACCGCGGATGCAACTGCTTCAACGCCGTTTGATACGATAGAAGTCAGTGCTGAACCCAGGGAGGAAAAATCCCAGCTGTATGCACCAGCAATGGATTCCATTTCAATTACTGATAACTCTTTCATTAATGCTCCTTGAAGAAATAATAAAACTTACAATTGTATATTAGATCGAACTAATATTTTCTTCCTTATTAATCAATATACATTGGTCAATAATATAACGTGAATGCCAAGAAGCATTCCAGTTACTGGAAGCTGTTACAGGATAAATATCCAATTCTGTTTTTCAACTCATCTTTACATGAATTATTGCTGCTTAATGAACTGTGAAGTTAGGTTCACATCCCAGTTCATTTTAAAGTTTTATTAATATTGATTTATCGTGAAGGTCATTGCAGCATTAGCAGTCCCTGACTTAACCGTCCCGATACGTTTATAGTGAGCAACAAGTGGGATCTCTATTGAGCTCTCCATATTGGTATGATATTTGGTTTCACTAGAAAAAACTAAAGGAGAACGATCTTTAGCATTAAGTATTTCAACTGCTATGCCTGTGGCGGCATCTGAATTACTGGTGTCAACATTAAGTATACCTTTTCCAGTACTACCGGTTGTTGGGTCAAAAGAAACGTAGACAGCATTAGCATCTTTCTGACAATTAAGCTTAACGGAGAACTTGGTATCCGTAGATGTGCTTCCAACAGACGTAAAGGAAGAAGCAAGATGATTACCAAGTTGAATATTTTGAATTCGTAAACTTGGGTCTGTCACACAGCTTTTAGTAATCCAGGAAATTTTTGCTTTAATAGATATTTTTGCTACAACCCAGTTATCAACATTAAACTGGGCCGCGAGGCCATAATTCGTCGTCCCTTTACCAACAGTGCCTGTCTTAATGAAGCTAATGACAGTTTTTTTATCGGTAGACCAATATAATAAATCGCCAGAAGTCATAGACGCTGAATAAGGGACGGCTTTTGAAGATTGTACAAGATCTCGTATTTGAATACCGATACCATCAATACCTGAGGCATAGATATTACCATAAACATTCGAGCCCACTAATGTCTGGAAAGAACCCAGCATTTTAGAGGTATATTTACCTCTTCCTGAGTTTAAAGGACAGGTTATCTTTGGTCCTTCTGTATCGAGGCGAGCTGTATAGAGAGTTGCACCAACCTCGGCATCTGGATCGATAGCTATTGAAGACAAATTTAAAGTATACGTCTTGCCGTCCAATACAATACAGCCAGACGCATCAGCTAAGCACTGCGAACTATAGATACCGATAAAGGTGGTGATAATAGCCACCATAATTTTATACATAGTCAGGTCCTTCTTTGGTTAGTAGTGGCACACAAGTTGACTTTGTTGAATACCGCTTGTTTTTTCAGCATCCGAAAATTGATAATTTGCACGACACTGCTGAGAAGCCTTTTTACCCCACTGAACCGATAGTGCCCCTTCCAAAGGCAAACCAGCCATATAAACCTGACCATTATCACTGACGATACCATTACGAACTTCTTGTGACGTCTCTGCAACGCTGTTTACCATAGCACCAAATGGGACTGGTTTATTATTGGTATCAACTAGACGAAACATAGCTCTGATCCCTTTTTTACCTGTATATTGAGCTAATACAATCGCCCCACGAGTTGGCACCACTGTAGCGGTGGTTGTATCTAAATCAACGTCTTCAGGCATTGTTTCTGTATCAAGAACAACATCATTTCTCCGATACATCGTAATATTTGGAACTATCGCATAGCCACGGTAGTCTGTTTTCACACCGGTATTTCCTATAACACGTGTTCCGGTCACACCGGGCGCTTTGACAAGAGCACTTGTATCACTAAAAGATTGTCCAGCTGTAATACCATTGCGGTGCACAATTACACCACCGTTAATACCATAATTTAGACGCTGCCAATCATGATCATAGTTGTAGCTTCCGTAAATTTCACCATAGCTACCCTTATAGTCGACGCCAGCGTTACCACTACTGAAGTCTCGATTATCGTATTGTTGTTGCAAGTTCCAGCTCAGATTATTATCTGCCAATGCAAGCCCAGATAAACCCACGCTATTACTGGTTGAGCCCGGATCGCTAGTATTCAAGCCATAGGTTACCCAAGTATTCGGCATCCAAATATCAAGAGGAATGTTGACGTTGAATGAAAATATATTATCAGTAGAATAGTTTCTACCGTAACCCTCATAGTCAGTTGAGGAGCGAGAATGGGAATAGTTTAAATTATACGTAATACCGCTCCAGCTATTGCTGTAACCTACGTTAAGTGAGTTATTCCTGCGGCGCTGATTCCAGTAATCTTCCATTACGCCGCCGATGTTAAAATAGCCTAATTTATCACCGAGGCTTTGGCTTACGGTAATTTCAGTTCTATTTTTAACGCGATCGTTATAGTAGTATTTATAGTCATCACGATAGGTTTCAAGAACATCAGAAAGGGTATTAAAGCCGCTCGTTGAGTAACGATAGCCTGCAATCGCTATATTTGTGCCTATATCGTTCAGGTTTTTGCTGTAGCGTATACGCACAGATTGGCCCGATATCTTATCTTGATCTTGCTTCGTCGACCAGGCCTGTGTTACGTCTAAAGAAACAGCACCAAGTACGCCCAGGTTGTTACCGACGCCAATGGCCACTGATTGATATTTAGAAGCAGCCTGGAATCCCCCGTATAGGGTGGTGTTGTGTGGTAAACCGTAGCTGGCCGTTGCTTGTGAAAACGGAGTATAGTCAACGCTACCGTCGGAGGAGCGGTATTGGCCGGATGTAATGCTATATTTTAAACTACCTTCACGACGTAATACGGGAAGTGAAGCATAAGCTACAACAAAATTTTGTTGAGTGCCGTCAGCTTCTTCGATAGTGACATTGAGGTCCCCATTGCCACCTGTCGAATACAGATCAGTGATCTCAAAGGCTCCAGGAGGAACGAAAGATTGATAAATAACATATCCACTTTGTTTAATAATAACTTTTGCGTTACTTTTCGCAATCCCGCGAACTACAGGTGCATATCCCTGGATACTTTCTGCATCCATGTAATCGTCTGAGTTTAATTGCGCACCACGATATGGCACACTATCAAAAATATCAGCATCTGAAGTGCTTTCACCCAATGTTAACAGGCTTTTAAGTGAAATAATATTTCGTTCAGCATAGGTATAAATAGTATCCCATTTACCATTGCTATCATTAGCATAACTATCTTTATTCCACGTGGTGTAGTTTTTAATACGCCATGGTCCGATATTTAAGCCTGGTAGTAAGTTGACACTATGGTTCTCTTGATCTGATGATCCGTTATCACGTGCGTAGCTACTGGTTCCATTATATCTATAATTTAAATAGAACGCGTTAATACCATTGTCAAATTCATCAGGTGAAACATACCCACGAACCGTTGAGGATACTGCGGCCTGCGGAACACTTAACTCAAGTTTCTGTAAGTTAAAGTTAAAATCAACAGAGGCTTCTGGAATGGAACTGATAATGACGCAACCATTAGCGTTTGTTTTTAATGAAGAGATTGCTTTTACCTTAATACCATAACCACTTAATTCCTCTGTTGATAAGCATGGGTATAGTTTAAGTTCTTCTCCCGCCTCGTTAAGATAGCTTGCTTTTTGTTCTGCCGTAGAAAAGAAATCAACATCTTTGGTATCGACGACGGTACCATTGATGATAATGTCAACCCGATATTTCCCAGGGGCCTGAGAATTTGCCACTTCAAAAGCCGAAAGGTCCGGACTCACGTCTGAACCGTTTAGATCGGTAAGAAATGCGGGGTTAAAAAATTCTCTTGCATATAGCTCAGAAGATATGGCTAACACACCGATACTTATAAGAGCTAAACAGCATGGAGATAATTTGAATTTTTTAATCATTACCTCGTCCTTGGGTTTTGTATAATTATATTTTATGCATCAAGCTCAACTATAAACTGCTTTGATAAAGGTCGCTTTGGCCACCCATATCATTGATAATTTTCCATTCTACTTTCCCACCACCGCCTGCAGGCAATGAGTAACTTGCTGAGGAGAATGGTGCAACGAAGTTTTTATCTTTCATTACTATTGATTGACCATTCACCTTGATAAACATGAAATTAATGTAAAAAGCTGACGGGTTTTTGACGATAATCTGATTGCCATTTTTTGACCATGATAATTCTTTAGCATGATTTACTGGCAAGTCATCGCTTAGTCCTTTCGGGCGGAAAATGAGCTTAAGTCTGGTACGAACTGCAATTTGCAACGTATTACGATCGGCATCTGTCGTACTGGCCGGGATTGACGTCGTATTAAAAAAGAAAAGTGACTCACGATCGGCAGGCAAAACGCCATCAAGCTTAAAGATCCTGACAACATTTTTTTGTTTACCTTCCAGACGAAAGAGGGGGGGCGTAACTAAAAAGTGTGTCCCAGCATTATTATTGTTTTCAATCCATGATTTAATTAGATAAGGAGTACTGTCCAGGTTATCAAGGGATACGCTCGCCTCCTTTTTACCTTCTGCATAAATTATACGAGTCGTTCCGACCTGTACTCCTGCGTAGCAGGCGAGAGAGGTAGAAAAAAGGAGTATAATGGATAGCAATGAATTTAAGATTCGCATAATGCACCATATATAAAAATGCCTCTCATATAAATGAGAGGCATTGATAATTAGTAAGTTACCAGCAGGGTCGCAACGCCATTTGCAGTACCAGCGTCAACGGTGCTTTCAACTTGTGCATAAGTTGCTTTAAATGCAACATTTGCGGCGCCAGCTGTCAGTGGAATTGCAGCAGATTTCTCACCCAGTTTCAGGTGATTGTTGTTGGAATCCATCAGCTGGATGGCAACACCTTTTGCAACACCAGTGTTACCGTAGCCGGTCAGTTTCAGGTAGTCATTCAGACCATTGTAATAGTCGCCGTCAAAAGTCACATAAGCGTCGGTTTTAGTGGTAGGGCAACCTGACAGGGAGATAGTGATCGCAGCCAGACCAGAACCGTTACCCGCAGTGGAACCGACGCCAGAGAATGCAGATTTTGGTACAGAGCCGAGAGTAACCTGACCGGTAGAAGAACCAGTATTTTGTACATCGACAGTACATGCGCCATCAGTAATGTCACCGATAAAATTAACGGTGCCATCGTTAGCGCTAGCATTGAATGCTACCAGGCCGCTTGCGGCGATCAGTGCTGCGATAATACGTTTATTCATTTGAAAATTCCTTGTTTCATTTCTAGATGATAGTTTTAAAAAACCAGTTAACTTCTAAAAGCGCAGGAGTTTTAAGCATACTTACACAACACACTTATTTTCCCTTTGCCTGCAGTGGACCTTCGCGTTGGCGAGAATTCCACAGCGCAACGAAAATAATGCACAATGGGTGAGGTCACGTAATGAATTTGATGTGACTTTTACTATGTGAGAGTGTGAAATTTATCAAATCTATTTGTTCATAGAACACAATGCTTTGATTTGTTATTGATGAGGTGATTTTAATTTGTTTGCATCATTTTATTGATGTATCTTTATTCGATTAAGAAAGCATAAAATATTTTAGTCATGAACATTAAATAACAAAGCTTATGTGAGTTCTCAATATTTGGTGTTTTGGAAAAATTCAAAATGCCAAATTTTATAAAAACAATATTTTTTACAGTGGGTTATAGCACGAAAAGTATGCCAGTTATCTAGCGATATCGCCTATCTTTACGCGCAGGGGCTGCCATACACCGCGACAGGTGTCCGGAAGGCACACACCGCTCTTTACGATAGATTAATAATTTCAATTTGATCATCTTTTTAGTATAAGTTGTAGATGTGAGGCTAGTGGGCCCAACTAAATGATTATGGGGAGCAACATGCAGGTGAAATATTTTGCAGTGATAATTGGGGCTTCGCTACTGCTGGCAGGGTGCAGTTCGAGCAGTGATTTGACCGCAGGAGGGGAGGCGGTACGCTTCGTGCAGGATAAACCAGGAGCTGAATGCCAGTTGTTAGGTACCGCGACGGGTAAACAAAGCAACTGGCTCTCTGGGCAAAACGGTGATGAGGGTGGCTCGATGCGGGGGGCTGCAAATGCCCTGCGAAATCACGCTGCCGCGATGGGGGGGAACGTGATTTATGGGGTGAGCAGTCCAACACAAGGGCTACTTTCCAGTTTCGTACCTACGGATAGTGAGATGAATGGTCAGGTTTATAAGTGCCCGGACTGATCGTTTCGATTTGGCTCTCCTTCTTCGAAGGAGAGCTTTTCCCTTAGAACTCAAGTTTTGCCTGTTGCTCAATAAAAAATGTCTTTAATGGATGCAGACAGGCTTCCAAACTATCCATGTTGCCAACAGTCGGAATAACTTTACTGAATATCTCACACAAGGAATACTTTTCATTTACTACCCTTAATTTTGGACACTGTTCATTGATGCGTATAGTGATACTATTTTCTGCTTCAGAAGGATGAACCGCATTCGTTTTAATTACGGCTCCGGAGAGAATTTTTTTACCATTTTCGGTTTCATAACAATAAAGTACCGCGAGATGGTGAGAAAATAGATTCTGCTTCCATAATTCGTGTTCAAAATATTCATAGTTAAAACGAGTGTCTTCCATAACTTGCACTGCATACAGCATCACAAAATCTGTAGTGGAATCTATAAGGTTGAGAAAATCTTCGGCATCAGCGTGTAAAAATGCCTGGCGTATTGCAAGTAGAAGTACCTCTGCTTGCGTGTCATCAATTGTGATAATTTCAATTTGCTCTGATTGAAGCATGGCGATCAGCGTTGAGTCCGATTTTCCTGGTTTGAGCGTTAATGAAGCGATTCTTCTCTCAGGCTCAGGCATCTGTACTTCGTTAGCATCTATACCTGGAATATTTTTTATACACAGCTCTGCCTGCTCATGCAACTGACCCCGATAGGTTTCACCATGTTCTAACAATCGATGAGCTACTCTGTGTAATTGATTTCTTAAAATAATTAACAAATCAGTTAATGTTGTATATTGTAAATAATATATTTGACATGTGTTATCACTTCTTTTTATTTTCAGCGCCAGAGCAAGAAAATTATCATTTTGCTTTATGATTGCGGTGTTAAAACCTAGCACGGTACTTAGCATATGGTTATCCTTTTCCATTATTCAGTTTATGATGCTTGCTTTCCATATTGAGAAAGATCAATGATCCGGTCTGCAGACGCTATCGTTGAAGGACGATGCGCGACAATGATTCGGGTTATACTTAAACTGGCAATAGATTGGTTTATGGCAGACTCATTCTTCAAATCAAGATGACTTGTTGCTTCATCCATAAACAAAATGCTCGGCTTGCGGTAAAGCGCTCTGGCAATTAAGAGTCTTTGTTTTTGCCCACCTGAAATACCCAGCCCTAACTCACCTATCATTGTTTCATAACCCATTGGCATTTTCATAATTTCATCATGAATATTACTGCGTCGAGCACACTCAACAATTAATTCTTCATCCGCATTATCTTCAAACCCGCTGATATTATCGCTAATTGACCCCGAAAAAAGACGATCTTCTTGCAGGACACATGCTGTCCCCAGGCGGTAGTTATTAAGCCCTATTTTATAAATGTCAAGATTATCGGCAATTACCTCACCTGAAGTTGGAGATAACAAACCACACATCACTTTCAGTAAAGTCGTTTTACCGACCCCTGAAGGTCCAACAAGCGCAATAGATTCTCCTGGCTCAACCTGCAGGTTAAAGTTAGAAAAAATAGGTTGCGAGAACGGGTCATATTGATAACTGAGATTTTTAATCTCCAGCTTCACTCCACTATTCTCATCGAAAACTCGACGTGCCGGGAGCTCTTTCTCGGGTTCGCTGAAAACAATCTCAGATAGTCTCTCGTTATGTAATGATAACATCCGCAGTTGCATAAAGAGATCGATCAAATTAGATGCTCTTTGAGAAAACTGGCCACGATAAGAGTTAAACGCCATAAACATACCTAACGTCATGTTGTTATCAATCACCATAATGGCGCCTAACCATAGGATAGCAACTTGATCTATAGATGATATGAAGGTGTTTATGCCACTGAACATCATATCAAAGCGAGTTTGTTTAATTCCTGCATTACATGCATCAATGTTAATATTAAGCCAATGCTGCGAACGGCGCTCTTTTAAATTAAGAGCTTTAATCGTTGATATTCCATAAAGTGACTCCATGAAATGAGAGCTCGAGCGGGCTCCTTTAATGACTTGTTCTTCTGCTACCCGACGGTAAAAACGGTATGTCGCCAGGCGCATAATGGCGTAGCAAAGTGTAAATCCTACGACCACCCATACTAGCCAGCCGCCGTAAAGGGTTAACATAATTAACAGACCAATTGTCATGATCGAGTCAATGATGCCACTGACAATACTGTTAGTGAACGTTGAGCGGATAGTATCCAATGAAGTAAAACGTGACTGGATATCACCAAGATGCCGTTTTTCAAAAAAGGATAACGGCAAACTTGTCAAGTGATCAAACAATGTCGTTTTCCATTGAATATTAGTCAGAGTATTGAGAGTCAGTGAGGTCCATGCCCTTAGCATACTGACAAAGGTACGGAAGAGAGTGAAAAAGACCAGTCCTATACAAATGACGGATAACAGACTCTGGTCATGGGCCATGATGACATGGTCTGTGACCAGTTGGGTACCAATGGGGAGTAAAAGGCCAATGGCTTCGATTACGACAGAGAATGCGAAGATTTTAATTAATGCAGACTTTAATCCGACAATGTTTCGCATCAGGTCTAATAAACGTAAGCGTGCTTTTGCCTTTTCTTGCTGAAAGTTCTGATCGGGCCAAAGTTCCAGAGCCACGCCGGTGAAATTATTAGACATCTCCTGCAAACCAATTATACGTTTACCCAAAGCAGGATCATGCACAACATAGCTAGATTTTCGTACTTTCGTTAGAACGACATAATGATTCATTCCCCAGTGGAGAATACAAGGGAGCTTAAGCTGTTTTATTTCATCTAAATCTAATGAAAGCGCGCGATTTTTAAGGCCAGCACGCTCGGCGGTTTTGCTCAAATGCAGCAGTGAAGCGCCTTGCGATGGGCTGCCGAAGCGTTGGCGGAAATTGAATAAGTCTATATCTAATCCATAGTGTCCGCAGATCATTGCCAGGCTGGCGATACCACATTCCGCTGATTCTGATTGTAAAATTACCGGTGTTTTCTTAATTAGCGAAAAATTTAACTTTGCAATAATCGTTTCAAAGAGTTTGTTATTCATTAATTGGGCCGCTCACACTTTGAGAAATTTTATAAAACGGAGTAAACATCCACATATATAACGGACGCTCTTCAAGAAAAACAACAGCTTCGGCTTTTAATCCATTAGATAAGTACAATGTTTTTCCATTGTAACTAAAGGATTTTTGCTTGATTTTTACAATCGTTTTATATAGTGCAAGCTCTTGCTGATTCGTGCCATTATTAACGTTAGTATATTCTGACATTTCCTGTCGTGAAGCAGGCATAGATGATATCGATATTACCTCTCCTGGAAATTGACCAAATTTATCTGCCGGAAAGGCATCGTATCGGATGTTGATTGTATCCCCCGGTTTTACGTAAGGAATACTATTATTGGGTAACCATAAAATAAGATAGTACTCAACATTACCGGTGGGCTTTATTTGTGCCAAACTACTCCCATTATCTACCATTTGCCCTTTGGTTACGGCTAGCGATTCGATTCTTCCATCCGTTGTCGCCTTGATGATGACATTGCCTTTTGCATCGGACTCAACTAGTTGATTTTTATAATCATTAATTTGATTTTGTTGGTTCGATATTTGATTATCAAAATCTGCCGCTTTGGTGACTTTATCACTTGTGAACTGGGTTATCTGAGATTCCAGTTGCATCTTTTGGCTTACCAGAGATTGATACGCACTTTGCTGTTGAAAATAAAGTGAGTGCTGATAGTTGTACTGATCTTTTGTAATGAGGCCTTCTTTCAGATACTTATCATAACTTGAAAGATTCTGATGCATTTTATTTAACCCTGCCTGCGTGTTGGCAAGCATTGAGGTTGTTTCGCTAAGAGATTTTTTAATCGTATTTAGTTGTGTGTCTAATGCATTCAATGTTTCATCTTTGTTGCGAATTAGTTTTGTAATAATGCTCTCAGCATTAATGATCTTTTCATTTATGACGGCAGTTTGAGCAAGACTCACATTACCGTTAGTGGTATTACGAGAAATATCTATTTCATATAATTTTTGACCTTTTTTGACTATATCTCCGACCTTAACATATTGATTTAACACAAAGCCTTGCTGCGGTGCAAAGACGTTAACGGAATGCGGTAATGTGATGACTTCCCCCCGTACATCTATACGTTGGGTGAATGTACATAGGATAAGAGTCGAGATGAGTGCGATGAGAAAACAACTTGACAGAGTAACGATAAGCCATGCTGGCATACCTGCCAGTAATAATGCTTTTCCTTTCCAGTGCAATTTCTTATATTCAATCGCTTCCTTGCGATAGAGCTTTCGTGCCATGAGTTTCCACTTTTGTTATTGATTCGAAGATAATTTTCTGACAGTAATGGAAAATTATATGATGTTTATAACATGCCCGCCGGACTTTACATCTTGGCGGACGTTGTATTAATTTACTGTTTTTAACTATGAAGTGCATATGAATTATGCATAAATTTACATTTCTTTTGTATTGAATGAGATTAGATCGTAAAATGACGTGAGCTTGCGAAGCTCTTATCATGGGCGTATATATTTTTCATATTTATATTTTTAATGGGTAACATTGGGATTCTGAAGAAGATTAGTTTTTTATATGGATTGGCGCATCTGTTTTTTTCTGTGAATTATACGAGAATAATTGGTTTCTCCGATAAATAAAGAATATGGAAATGCTTTATGACATTTAATTCATACATCATTAATGATGAGGTTATTTTTAATATGGACGTGAATGAGCTTCAACCAGTAGCGGGGAAAGACCATGAAGCCATTACGTTAAATACCCCCACAGCCCGATGTTTACAACTACTTTTAGAAAGTAATGGAAACATTATTTCCCGAGATGAATTTTTATCCGCTGTGTGGAAAGAGCGTGGTGTCGTTGTTTCGCAAAATACTTTTTATCAAAATATCTCCCTGCTAAGGAAATCGTTGCTCAGAGCGGGACTGACTCAGGATGTTGTTGTTACGGTTAGACAACGTGGCTTCGTCATTGCTACCGGAACCGTAATTCGACAAGTTACACTGCAGAACGAGTTCAATAGTGCTCAACCGTTAAGTACCGACGCAAGCATGCGAATAATAAATGATAAATATATAGCCAGAATTGATGATGCAGAAGTGCAAAATAGCGTGAGGAAAACTTTCAGGATCAATGGGTTAACTTCACGACAACTATCATGGTGGACCTTTATTATTGTAGCCATAATGGCCATAATCAATATAATTTTTTTATGCTTCAAATATTTTTGCTTTCTATTGAAGTATAGCTGGATTAATTTGGATAAATGAATACTCATTATCATTTATCATCATTTAAATCTTCTTATTACCCAGCCTCCAGTACGCCTGGAGACTGGGTATATTGTTCTTCTTTAGAACAGGGTTACTGCTTTATCCTTATTCGGAAGCACTAACGTTGCTTCAGCCCTAAATCCAGCGGCGTCTTGCTGGGTTCCCCGCCAATCTCGCGCGCCAGCTTCGGCACCATATAGCCGGAGATGAGGGTCAATAGTTCACGCATGATTTCACGGGCTTCATCATCGCTGACCATGAAGTGCGCCGCCCCCTGCACCCGATCCAGCACATGTAAGTAGTAGGGCATTACCCCGGCGTCAAACAGCGCATTGCTGAGGTCGGCCAGGGTTTGCGCGTTGTCGTTCACCCCGCGCAGCAGCACGCTCTGGTTGAGCAGCGTGACGCCCGCCTGACGCAGCATGGCCATCGCCGCGCGAAACTCACCGTCAATTTCATTGGCGTGGTTAACGTGGTTAACCAGGATCACCTGCAGCGACGAACGCTGGAAGCGGCTGGCCAGCGTCTCGGTGATGCGCGCCGGGATCACAATTGGCAGGCGGCTGTGAATACGCAGACGCTTAACGTGTGGAATAGCTTCCAGCTGGGTCATCAGCCAGTCAAGCTCATGATCCTTCGCCATCAGCGGGTCGCCGCCGGAGAAGATGATTTCATCAAGCTGCGGATGTGCCGCGATGTAGTCCATCGCCGTCTGCCAGTTGCGCCTGGTGCCCTGATTTTCGGCGTATGGGAAGTGGCGGCGGAAACAATAACGGCAATTGACTGCACAACCGCCTTTCACCAGCAGCAGGGCCCGGTTGCGATATTTGTGCAACAGACCGGGTACCACGCTGTGCTGCTCTTCCAGCGGATCGGTGGAGTAGCCGGGGGCGACGATAAATTCTTCCTCGGCGGTAAGTACCTGACGAAGCAGCGGATCGTTAGGGTTGCCTTTCTCCATGCGGGCGATAAACGCGCGTGGGACGCGCAGCGGGAACAGGCGTCTGGCCTCGCGTCCGGCCAGCAGTTTTTCATCAGCGTCTACATTTAAAAGACGCAGCAGTTCATCAGGACTGGTCACAACATTGGCAAGTTGCGTTATCCAATCTTCTCTGGATGGGGTATTTAGGGTTACAATATGCGCCATTTTGTGGCTTAGCTACCAGTTAAACAATTTCAGAGGGCCTTATGGCGACTTACTATAGCAACGATTTTCGTGCTGGTCTTAAAATCATGTTAGATGGCGAACCTTATGCGGTAGAAGCCAGCGAATTCGTTAAACCAGGTAAAGGCCAGGCGTTTGCGCGCGTTAAACTGCGCCGCCTGCTGACCGGTACCCGCGTTGAGAAAACCTTCAAATCTACCGATTCCGCAGAAGGCGCGGACGTTGTCGATATGAACCTGACTTACCTGTACAACGACGGTGAGTTCTGGCACTTCATGAACAACGAAACCTTCGAGCAGCTGTCTGCTGACGCGAAAGCGATCGGTGACAACGCTAAATGGCTGCTGGATCAGGCTGAGTGCATCGTGACCCTGTGGAACGGCCAGCCGATCGCGGTCACCCCGCCGAACTTCGTTGAGCTGGAAATCATTGAAACCGATCCAGGCCTGAAAGGCGACACCGCGGGTACCGGCGGTAAACCGGCGACCCTGTCTACTGGCGCGGTGGTTAAAGTTCCGCTGTTCGTTCAGATTGGCGAAGTGATCAAAGTGGATACTCGCTCTGGCGAATATGTATCCCGCGTGAAGTAATTTCGCGTCATGATGACCGGCGTAGCCTCCGTGCTGCGCCGCTCTTTTCGTACAGTCACAACGAGCACGATACATGAAGCGCAGCGTTAAACTCCTGGTGTTACTCTTTCTGAGCAGCGCGCTGTTGGCTGGCTGCAATACCGCCCGCGGTGTGGGTGAAGATATTCAGGGCCTGGGCCACGCTATCTCTCACGCTGTGAGCTGAATTTCCCTGCCGTTTCGTTGATGGCGCTTGCCTCCCGGTATGTCAGCCTCCTCCACGCATACTCCTTTTCTCTTAAAAATCGCAAAGATCCCTTCATCTTTGGACGGTTTGTCTATGCTTATAGGGCATGAAAACAAAACTGACACTAAGGATGACATTATGGTGAAAAAAACGATTGCAGCGTTCTTTACGGTTTTGGTCCTCTCTTCAGCACTGACCGCTTGTAACACCACGCGCGGTGTCGGTGAGGATATTTCAGACGGCGGTAACGCAATCTCTGGCGCGGCAACCAAAGCTCAGCAATAAACGCCGTCAACGGTACGGTTTAGCGCCGTACCGTTCTTCACTTCTCTCATTCCGTTGGATATACTCACCACGACTTTTCATCCACCTTACGGGACGACCCGTAAGCGTTTCTCATCCGGGGACGGCCCCAGCAAAGGAGCCTTATGTCCTGGATAGTATTGTTTATCGCTGGCCTGCTGGAAGTGGTGTGGGCCGTCGGCCTGAAATATACCCATGGCTTTAGCCGCCTGGTTCCCAGCGTTATCACCATCGTGGCGATGGTGGCCAGCATGGCGCTGCTCTCATGGGCGATGAAAACCCTACCGGTAGGTACCGCCTACGCCGTCTGGACCGGGATCGGCGCCGTGGGCGCCGCCGTGACCGGTATTGTGCTGTTAGGGGAATCCGCCAGCGCCATGCGTATCGCCAGCCTTGTTTGTATCGTGATCGGCATCATTGGCCTGAAGATCAGCGCGCACTAATCATAGCGCTGATTGACCCAGACCAGTTTGCCGACATCAAAGCCCTGTCGGGTGGCAATGTCCAGCATCTGCTGCCTGACCTCCGGGGCGATGGTCGGCGCCCGGGCCAGCAGCCAGAGATAGTCGCGATCGGGGCCGCAGACCAGCGCGTAACGATACTCCTTATCCAGAGCAATGACGTTATAGCTGCCGTAGAAAGGGCCGAAGAAGGAAATCTTCAGCGCGGCGCGGCTGGGCTCCCCGGTAAAGTACGCTACCCCGTCCGTTTTCTGCCACATGCCGCGGTCGGGGTTATAACCTTTATTCACCACATCCAGACCGCCGTCATCACGTGGGTGCCAGGCGATCGTGACCTTTTCCAGACCGCTTTCAAAAGGGTGGTCAAAGCGGGCGATTTCATACCAGGTACCCAGATAGCGCTGAACGTCGAAGGGACTGACCACGGTGACGCCCGGCGGCGGGGCGGGCGTGCTGCAGGCGACAGACAGGAACGAGACGGCAATCGCGGTGATTATCGGCAGGATACGCATGGCATGCTCCTTGCTGGCTTTTAAGCTAAGTGTAGAGTCCAGCAGGGAAAAGGCGGCAAGATTTTTCTATGAAGCGAGCCCGGTAGCAGAAATGCGACCGGGCTCTTGCAGGATCAGATAAACAGTACGCCAACGAGGGTGATGACGCTGAGGATTGCCGCCAGGCCGTAGAAGACCCATTTACCGTTTGGCACATGGATTTTCAGATCGTGCATGGCGTGGTGAATACGATGCAACCCACACCACAGCGGCAGGACAATCATCAGAAAGATGAATGCGCGGCCGATAAAGCTTTGGGCAAAGGCCAGCACACGCTCATAGCTGAAGGCGTCGGCCGGAGCGAGCCCCAGCGGCAGCAGGATGCCGACCAGCAGCACCATCACCGGCGCGACGATCGCGCCCCACATGCCGCCTGCGCCAAACAGCCCCCAGAATACGGGTTCATCGGAACGTTTCGGATTGGGATTAATCATCTCAGCCTCCTTACCAGAACAGGGCGACAAACAGGATCACCACGGTGACCACCGCCGTCACCACCCAGAGCCCTTTAATGACCGGCTCTGGCCCCATTTTTTCGCCTTTGATGATGACGTTGGCGGCTTTCGGCGCCAGCTCAAACCAGGTTTTGGTGTGCAGCAGCGCCGCCGCCAGAGTAATCAGGTTGAGGATCACCACCACCGGGTTTTGCAGGAATCCGATATATCCCGCCCAGCTCTCGGCGCCGTGCTTGAGGGCAAACAGCCCATAAATCAGCACAATGCTAAACCATACCGTCGGTACCGCCGTGCCTTCCCGTACCATGTAGAAGCGATAAAACGGCAGCTTTTTCCACCAGGTGGAGGTCATTGGTCGCACGTAGGGTTTGCGTTTCGTCGTCATAATGCACTCCTTAGCGTGGTTTCAGGGTGGCGATAAGAAAGTCTTTCGAGCTTTCCACCTTGCCCTGCTGGATCGCGGCCGCCGGGTCGACGTGCTTCGGACACACTTCCGAGCAGTAGCCAACGAAAGTACAGGTCCAGACGCCATTCTGGCCGTTAAGCTGCGCCATGCGTTCCTTTTTACCGTGGTCGCGGCTGTCTTCGTTATAGCGGTGGGCGAGGGTGATCGCCGCCGGGCCGATAAATTCCGGGTTCAGGCCGAACTGTGGACAGGCGGCATAGCACAGCCCGCAGTTGATGCAGCCGGAAAACTGATGGTATTTCGCCATCTGGGCCGGGGTCTGCTTGTTTGGCCCCTGGTCAGGCGTGCGGTTATTGCCGATGATATACGGCTTAATGGCTTCCAGGCTTTCGATAAAGTGGGTCATGTCCACCACCAGATCGCGCTCGATCGGGAAGTTGGCCAATGCCTCCACCTTGATGCCTTTGGTGTAATCGCGCAGGAAGGTTTTGCAGGCCAGCTTCGGCACCTTGTTGACCATCATGCCGCAGGAACCGCAGATTGCCATTCGGCAGGACCAGCGGTAGCTCAGGTCTGGCGCCAGGTTGTCTTTGATGTAGCCCAGCGCGTCCAGCAGCGAGGTCTGTTCATCGTAAGGCACGTCATAGAACGCGCTGTGCGGTGCGGTGTCGACCTCCGGATTGTAGCGCACCACTTCGACTTTCAGGTTTTTCATCTCAGCCATGGGTGGTCTCCTTCTTCTCAGCCGCGTCCGCTTCTGCGCCATAGACACGTTTTGCCGGCGGCAGCGTGGTGATCTTCACATCGCCATATTCCAGACGGGTAGTGCCATCGGCCTCGCGGAAGGCGAGAGTGTGCTTGAGGAAGTTGACGTCGTCGCGTTCGGTACAGCCTTCATCCAGACGCTGGTGCGCCCCGCGCGATTCTTTACGGGCGATGGCCGAGTGCGCCATACATTCGGCAACGTTTAAACCGTGCCCCAGCTCAATGGTGTAAAGCAGATCGGTATTGAACACGCTGGAATTATCGGTAATGCGCACGCGCTTAAAGCGCTCCTGCAGTTCAGCCAGCTTGTCGATCGTTTTCTGCATCAGCTCCGGCGTGCGGTAGATGCCGCAGCCTTCCTCCATCGACAGCCCCATTTCATCGCGAATTCTCGCCCAGTTTTCGTTACCTTCCTGGTTGACGAGATCTTTCAGGCGCTGCTCCACATCGGCAGCCTGCGCATCGAGGGCGGCGCCGTTTGCCTCGCCCGCCTGAGCGGCGCGCTGCATGGCCTGCTCCCCGGCCAGGCGGCCGAAGACCACCAGCTCGGCCAGCGAGTTGGAGCCCAGACGGTTGGCGCCATGTAAGCCAACGGACGAGCATTCGCCCACGGCAAACAGCCCTTTGATCCGGGTTTCGCACTGCTGATCGGTTTCAATACCGCCCATGGTGTAGTGCGCGGTCGGGCGCACCGGGATCGGCTCTTTCACCGGATCGACGCCGACGTAGGCTTTCGCCAGTTCACAGATAAACGGCAGACGCTCCAGCAGTTTTTTCTCGCCGAGGTGGCGGAGATCGAGGTAGACCACGTCGCCGCGCGGCGTCGGGATGGTGTTCCCTTTCCGCCACTCGTGCCAGAAGGCCTGGGACACTTTGTCGCGTGGGCCCAGCTCCATATATTTATTCTTCGGTTCGCCGAGCGGGGTTTCCGGGCCCATGCCGTAATCCTGCAGATAGCGGTAGCCGTTTTTGTTGACCAGAATCCCGCCTTCGCCGCGGCAGCCTTCGGTCATCAGGATCCCGGAGCCCGGCAGGCCGGTCGGGTGATACTGAACGAATTCCATGTCGCGCAGCGGCACGCCATGGCCCAGGGCCATCCCCATCCCGTCACCGGTGACGATGCCACCGTTGGTGTTGTAGCGGTAGACGCGCCCGGCGCCGCCGGTAGCCAGCACCACGGCGTTAGCGCGGATCTGCACCAGGGTGCCTTCCATCATATTCATCGCCACCAGGCCGCGGGCCTGCCCGTCATCGACCAGCAGGTCAAGGACGAAATGTTCGTCAAAGCGCTGAATTTGGGGAAACTGAAGGGAGGTCTGGAAGAGGGTATGCAGCATGTGGAAGCCGGTTTTGTCGGCGGCAAACCAGGTGCGTTCGATTTTCATGCCACCGAAGCGCCGGACGTTGACGCTGCCGTCGGGGCGGCGGCTCCATGGGCATCCCCACTGCTCCAGCTGGGTCATTTCCGTCGGGCAGTGATGAACAAAATAGTCGACGACATCCTGCTCGCACAGCCAGTCGCCTCCCGCGACGGTGTCGTGAAAATGGTACTCAAAGCTATCGTGATCCTGGGCAACGGCTGCGGATCCCCCTTCTGCAGCGACCGTATGGCTGCGCATCGGATAGACTTTAGAAATCAGGGCGATTTTAGCGTTGGGGTTGGCCTGAGCGGCGGCGATAGCGGCACGAAGGCCTGCCCCGCCGGCGCCAATTATGGCGAGATCGGCTTGAAAAGTTTGCACGACATTCCTCCAGTTTTAGTGTATTTCGCCGCCGGGCTGGCGAAAAAGTATCACTGCTCCTTTATAGGTACAGGAGTATAGCCTTAGGGTCAGTATGGAAAATTGACGTGTTCGATTTTTTTATCGATATGTGCGGTTATTTATCAGTGGTATTTATGCGTCAGGGTTAACGATAGATTAATGGCATGTAGTCTGCCGGAGATTGCACAAAATTTGTTTCACTCGCCGGTTGCGAGTAGACTTCGTGCCCTTAATTTGCAATCGGAGAAAGTACCATGAGCGAGACGGCAACCTGGCAGCCGAGCGCACCCATTCCCAATCTGTTGAAGCGCGCGGCGGTGATGGCGGAAATCCGCCGTTTCTTTACCGATCGCGGCGTGCTGGAGGTGGAGACGCCTTGCATGAGTCAGGCGACGGTAACGGATATTCATTTGTTCCCGTTCGAAACCCGTTTCGTCGGTCCGGGCCATTCTCAGGGGCTTAACCTGTACCTGATGACCAGTCCGGAATACCACATGAAGCGCCTGCTGGCGGCAGGTTGCGGCCCGGTCTTCCAGCTGTGCCGCAGCTTCCGTAATGAAGAGATGGGGCGTCATCACAATCCGGAATTCACCATGCTGGAGTGGTATCGTCCATGCTATGACATGTATCGCCTGATCAATGAGGTGGACGATCTGCTGCAGCAGGTGCTGGAGTGCCAACCGGCGGAAAGTCTCTCCTATCAGCAGGCGTTTCAGCGCCATCTGGAAATTGACCCGCTCTCTGCCGATAAAGCACAGCTGCGTGAAGTCGCAGCGAAGCTGGATCTGAGCAATATCGCCGATACTGAAGAAGATCGCGATACCCTGCTGCAGCTGCTGTTCACCATGGGCGTGGAGCCGCACATCGGCAAAGATCGACCAACGTTCATTTATCATTTCCCGGCGACTCAGGCCTCTTTAGCGCAGATCAGCCCGGAAGATCATCGGGTCGCTGAGCGCTTTGAGGTCTATTACAAAGGTATTGAGCTGGCGAACGGTTTCCACGAACTGACCGACGCCCATGAACAGCGCCTGCGGTTTGAGCAGGATAACCGCAAACGCGCCGCGCGCGGCCTTCCGCAGCAGCCCATCGATAACAACCTGCTGGCGGCGCTGGAGGCGGGTCTGCCGGACTGCTCCGGCGTGGCGCTGGGCGTTGACCGCGTGGTCATGCTGGCGCTGGGCGCTGAAAGCATCGGCGAAGTGATCGCCTTTACGGTAGACCGCGCCTGATCGCTTTTTCACCTCCCTCCGCCGGCGGGTAGGGGAGGTGAAAGACGACTCTGAACCTGACACCCTCGCCCCGGCTTTAGCCCGAATACCCACAATTTCCCTCCGTGATTTTGCTACTATCCGCGCTCTTTTTATGAGGCCAGGCGTCGCTCGTCGGGCGATGCCCACGTTTGGATAGATTTATGCATCAACAACTCAAGAAGATGAGCCTGATCGGGCTGATTCTGATGATCTTCACCTCGGTGTTTGGCTTTGCCAACAGCCCATCGGCGTTTTATCTGATGGGCTATAGCGCGATGCCGTTTTACCTTTTTTCCGCCCTCTTTTTCTTTATCCCGTTCGCGCTGATGATGGCGGAGATGGGCTCAGCTTATCGTCGCGAAGAGGGCGGGATCTATTCCTGGATGAACCACAGCGTCGGGCCGCGCTTTGCCTTCATTGGTACCTTTATGTGGTTTGCCTCGTACGTAGTGTGGATGGTGAGTACCGCCGCTAAGATCTGGGTCCCGCTATCTACTTTTTTGTTTGGCACGGACAAAACCCAGACCTGGGCGCTGGGTAGCCTGACGCCGACGCAGACGGTCGGTATTCTGGCGGCCTGCTGGATGGTCGTGGTGACCTTTATTGCCGTCAAAGGGATCAATAAAATCGCTAAAATTACCGCCGTCGGTGGTATCGCGGTGATGGGGCTTAACCTGGTGCTGCTGCTGGTGAGCGGGGCGATCCTTCTGCTTAACGGCGGTCATTTCGCCCAGCCGTTAAACTTCACCCTTTCGCCTAATCCCGGGTATCAGTCGGGCATGGCGATGCTGTCGTTTGTGGTATTTGCCATCTTTGCCTATGGCGGAATTGAGGCGGTTGGCGGCTTAGTGGATAAGACCGATAAGCCGGAAAAGAACTTTGCCAAAGGTATTATCATCGCGGCGATCGTTATCTCGATCGGTTACTCGCTGGCGATTGTGCTGTGGGGCGTGAGCGCCAACTGGCAGCAGGTGCTTGGCGCGCGTTCGACCAACCTCGGCAACATCACCTATGTGCTGATGACCAGCCTCGGGGCGACGCTGGGCCAGGCCCTGCACCTGACCCCTGCGGCGTCAGCCCTGACCGGGGTCTGGTTCGCCCGTATTACCGGCCTGTCGATGTTTCTCGCTTACACCGGCGCGTTCTTCACCCTCAGCTATTCTCCTCTGAAAGCGATTATCCAGGGCACGCCAAAAGCGCTCTGGCCGTCGGTGATGACCCGCCTTAACGTCAACGGAATGCCCGCCGCGGCGATGTGGCTGCAGTGTCTGCTGGTCGGGGTGTTTATCGTACTGGTATCGTTCGGTGGGGATAGCGCTTCCGCGTTTTATAACAAGCTGACGCTGATGGCCAATGTCTCTATGACCTTGCCTTATCTGTTCCTGACCATCGCCTTCCCGTTCTTCAAGGCGAAAACCCATCTTGACCGGCCGTTCGTGATCTTCAAAAACCGTCCGTCGACGCTGCTGGCGACCGGCGTGGTGCTGCTGGTGGTGACCTTCGCCAATATCTTCACCATTATCCAACCCGTCATCGACAGCGGGGACTGGAACAGCACCCTGTGGATGGTCGGTGGGCCGATCTTCTTCTCACTGCTGGCGCTGGGGATCTACGAAAGCTACCGTCGGCGCATGGCGTCCGGCGCGCTGGTGATGGAGAGTTAAAGAACCTGCCCGGCGGTGCAGCCGGGCAGGGGATGGTTTACAGGCTACCAGCCGTACGGCGGCTGGTTTTTCCGGCCGAGGTCATGGTTTTACTGCTTTGCCTGCCGTCAATACTTTCCAGACGCATCTGGAACGGAGGGAACGGCATATCAATGCCATGCTCGCGGAAGCCCGCCAGGATCAGCTGATGCATCTCATGGCGCAGCGGCATGCGGTGCCCCATCTCCGCGGCAAAAATACGTAGCTCGAAAATCTGGATCCCCTGCTGCAGGTCGACGAGAAACGCCTCCGGCGCCGGGGTATCGATGACCAGCGAGCAGCGATGCGCCGCGGCGATGAGAATTTTCGTCACCTCTTCGGTATCGGCGTCCACAGGCGCCGGCACCGTCAGCACCACGCGGGTAACCGAGTCCGACAGCGACCAGTTGATAAACTGTTCGGTAATGAACGCCTTGTTCGGCACGATAATCTCTTTTCGGTCCCAGTCGCTGATGGTGGTCGCACGGGTATTAATGCGGGTGACGCTGCCCGTCAGGTCGCGAATGGTGACCGTATCGCCGATGCGGATCGGCTTCTCAAACAGGATAATCAGGCCGGAGATAAAGTTGGCGAAGATCTCCTGCAGGCCAAACCCGAGACCCACACCCAGCGCGGCGACCAGCCACTGCAGCTTCGACCACTCAATACCGATCATCGAGAAGCCCACCAGCCCGCCGACCAGCATCAGCAGATACTTAGTGATGGTGGTGATGGCGTAGCCGGTGCCGGGCGTTAAATCGAGATGCTGGAGGATCGCCAGTTCCAGCAGCGCGGGCAGGTTGCGTACCAGCTGAGTGGTGATGATCAGCACCAGAATGGCAATCAACACCGCGCCAAGCGTAATAGGCTCAAGGCTTTCCACCCCTTGTACCGTCGAGGTCACGTCCCACAGCGAGATATTCTCAAGGAAGCCAAACGCCGAGTGAATCTCCGACCACAGCACGATGACCGATAGCAGCGCGATCAGCATCAGCAGGGAGCGCACAAGCCGCAGCGACTGGGTACTGATGGCATCGAGGTCAACCTCGCTGACCTCCGTCTCCACCGACCCTTCCGGGCTGCTGACGTGAACGGGCTCATCTTCGCCGCGGGCGCGCTGAGCGAGAATTTCCGCGCGACGATGGCGGGCCCGGTCGAAGGCCAGCCGGCGGCGCTGGATCAGCATCCAGCGGCGGATGATGTGATAGACCACCAGCAGCAGGAACCAGATGGCGACCGAGGTTTCCAGACGCGCAAGCAGCGCCTGGGCGGTGGCGAGGTAGCCGACGGCGGCCGCCAGCATGGCCACCAGCGGGGCGCCAAGCATCAGGTTCCACAGCAGGCGGTTCACCATATTGTCGCCATTCCCCTCTTTATCCAGATAGAGCGGAATACCGGCGTGCTTAAGGCTCAGGGTGACCACCGCCAGCGCGCCGCAGATCAGCAGGAAGCACAGGCGGCCCAGCGAAGCGGAGAATTCGCGGTCGTTAAGATTATCGAACATGATCAGCGCCATAATCAGCGGCACAATCAGCCCGATGCTCATCAGGTAGTAGCGCATCGCCTTCGCCACGCGGCTACGCGGCCAGCCGAAGTGGGCGATAAACAGCCCGTTTGGCCGGGCGAAGGTGGCGCAGATCATCACCACCCACAGCAAAGGCACCGTCGCGGTGACTCCATCGCCAATCGCCACCGCCAGCGGGAACGGCCAGGCGGACTGCAGACCATAGCCGAGCGTCATCCACAGCACCGGCAGCGGCGAGGCCACCAGTATCGACCAGAAGACCGTGCGCAGCGTCAGCCAGAAGTGATCCTGGGTGACTTTCCCCACCCGGGCGCTGGAGCGCTCGAGAAAGCGGGTGAAATGGCGCCGCGAGCTGATGCTAAAGCCAACCAGCAGCAGGGCGGCAAACAGCGGCAGCAGGGTCTCTTTGCTGGTAAGCATCATCGCGCTGGCTTTACCTAGTTCGCTGATGGTATCCAGGGAGATCAGGCGCCGCAGATCCTGGACGATCTCCAGCGGCCAGGAGAAGCCGATGGGGCTGACGTCCGAAGTCCAGAACAGATAGCGGTGGGTGGCTTCGTTGATCTCCTTCAGCGCGTCTTCCAGCTGGCCGTTGGCGACCTTCAGCTTGGTGAGCTCCAGCATCAGGGTATCGCCGCCGCGCAGTAGCGAGTTCAGCAGCTCGTTCTGCGTGCGCAGCTGCGCCTGCAGGATCTTGTTCTGCTCGCTGGTCAGCGGTTCGCCGTCGGCCTGACGGATTTGCCGCAGCTGCGGCTGCTTACTGAGTAAATCCTCAAAGCGCAGACGCTGCACGCGCAGCTGCGCCATTTCCGTATCCAGCTGCTGCGGGCGAGGGCGCTCCGGCAGCCGCGCCACCTGGGCGCGCAGGGCTTCGCCCAGCAGATTGGAGGAGCCCAGCCACTGCGACTGCTCGCGCAGGGTGTTTAACGCCTGGCGCACCTGCAGCGTTTGATTCGTCGCCTGCCGCTGCTGGGACGCCACCAGATCCATGCGCTGCGCCTGCTGGTTCAGCGCCTGGGAGAGCTCACGGTTGACCTTAAACTGGGCGGTGATGTCCGGCGGCAGGTTTTCACTGTTCTCCGCCAGCAGTTCGGTACTCTCCAGCGCCTTTTCCGCCTCCCGCTGGCGCTGGCTGTTTTGCAGATTGCGCAGCGCCTGCAGATAGGCATCCAGCTGCTCGCTCTGTTTTTGCGCCAGCTCGGAACGGGCGCGCGACAGCTCCTGGCGGTTGTTGGCGGAGAGCTGGGCGAGGTCGAGTTCATCCACCAGCGCCTTCAGACGCGCCGATTCCGCCTGCAGGGCAAGATTTTGCGCCTGGGCGAGAGCATTGTTGCCGGTTTGCGTGCCGATGCGGCGCTCAACCTCATTGAGCTGACGACGGGCATCGGTTTGCTGCTGCGGCAGCTGGTTCAGGGAGTCGGCGATTTCACGCGCGCGATCCTGCTCCTGCTGCGCCTGGCGGCTCGATTCCAGCAGTTGGCTGCTGACCTGCAGGATCTCCTGGTTCAGCGCATCGGCGGTCAGGCCGGTTGGCACCTGGCGCGGCTCTTCGCTCAGATTATTGAGCTGGGCACGCAGGCTTTGAAACAGTTTGGGGAAATTGTCGATAACGTCCTGATACTGACGGGCGCGCTCGAGGGAGGATTTTCGCTCCTCAAGCGCGTTCAGCGCGGACTGCAGAACTTCAACGGTTTCAGGCTGGGCGGGCTTTGCCGCCTTCGCCTGTTCCAGTTCCTGGGTTATCTGTTTAGCATCCGGGGCTGTCGCAGCGTACGCCCCGAAACTGAGGCTCAAGGCCAACAGGAAAGTGTATATCAGGCGCACGGCTTAACCCTTTTGCTGAAGAATTAACCTTGGTCTTGTTTATCATCAACCAGCGGGCTGGCGCGGTGTTCGGCGCGGATCTCTTCTTCCGGTAACGGCGCGGGTTCAGCGGCGGCGGTCGCTTCCACTGCTGTCGCCAGCGGTTGGCCGATCTTGGTCACGGACAGGCTTTGCAGCGTGTCGACCAGCTTCACCTGGCCCGGGGCAAACAGGTTGATCACGGTGGAACCCAGTTTGAAGCGGCCCATCTCCTGGCCTTTCAGCAAGGCGATGGAGCCTTCGTTGTCGCCAGCGGGCCAGGTCCAGCGTTTAATAATGCCTTCGCGCGGCGGGGTCACGGTGCCGGACCACACGGTCTCGATGCTGCCGACGATAGTTGCGCCCACCAGAATTTGCGCCATCGGGCCAAACTCAGTATCAAACAGGCAGATGACGCGCTCGTTACGGGCGAACAGGTTCGGCACGTTCTGCGCCGTCAAGTGGTTAACAGAGAACAGGTCGCCAGGAACGTAGATCATTTCGCGCAGGATGCCGTTGCACGGCATGTGTACGCGGTGATAGTCGCGCGGCGACAGGTAGGTGGTGGCGAAGCTGCCGTTACGGAACAGGTCGGCCATCTGATAGTTGCCGGCCAGCAGGGCTTCCAGACTGTAGTCATGACCTTTAGCCTGCAGGATTTTATCGTTCTCAATGGCGCCAAGCTGGCTGATCACGCCATCGGCCGGCATCACCAGCACGTTTGGATCGGTATTCAGCGGGCGAACGTCGTCGCGCAGCGGGCGCACGAAGAAATCGTTGAAGGTGCGATAAGCCGCGGTATCCGGCTTCTGCGCCTCTTTCATATCGACCTTGTAGTATTTCACGAACAGATCGATGACCAGCTTCGTCAGCCAACCTGCGCGTTTGCTCGCACCCCAGCCTGCGAGGCGGGTGAGCCACAGTTTAGGCAGAATGTATTGCAGTGAAAGTTTAAGATCGTTTAACAAAGTAGCCTCCAGGCCATGATATGTCGTTCCTGACCCCGCCTGCGGGCGGGGACCTGAAAAAAGGGGACGATTCTATACGTAAAACTCGCCAAATGGCATCCGCGTAAGCTGCGTCATCATCGCTGCCCGGCAGCGCCTGACGTGATGCTCAGCTTAATGATCAGTCATCGGACGAGGAAAAGTTTTTACGCGTTTTTACCTGTACCTGCGCCATGCTTTCCAGGATGCGGTGGTAGTTCTCAAAACGGCTTTCGGCGATCTTGCCGTTCTCTACCGCTTCGCGAAGCGCACAGCCAGGATCGGTATCGTGTTTACAGTCGCGATATTTGCAACGGCCTAAATAATCATGGAATTCGACAAAGCCGTTGGTGATTTGTTCCGCTTCCAGATGCCACAGGCCGAACTCACGTACCCCCGGTGAATCAATCACATCGCCGCCGTGCGGGAAGTGGTAGAGGCGTGCCGCGGTGGTGGTGTGTTGACCTAAGCCGGAAACGTCCGAGACATCATTGGTGAGGATCTGATCCTCGCTCAACCCGAGCAGGGCGTTCAGCAGGCTCGATTTACCGACCCCGGACTGCCCGGCGAAGATACTGATGCGGTCGGTCAGGGCCGCTTCCAGCGGCTTAAGGCCGTCCTGAGTCCGACTGGAAACCAGCAGCACGCGGTAACCGATGTTGCGGTAGATATCCATTTGCTCATTGACGAAGCGCAGACCATCATCATCCAGCAGATCGATTTTATTCAGCACAATGAGCGGCTCGATATCCTGCGCTTCGCAGGCCACCAGATAGCGATCGATAATATTCAGCGACAGCTCAGGCAGGATCGCGGAAACCACCACGATCTGGTCGATATTGGCGGCGATAGGCTTCACGCCGTCGTAAAAATCCGGACGCGTCAGGACGGAGGCGCGATCGTGCACCGCCTCGACGATCCCTTTGACGCTTACGCCGTCGGCGGCGTCTTTACCCGGCCGCCAGACCACGCGGTCGCCGGTGACCAGCGAGCGGATCGTCCGGCGGATATTGCAGCGATGCACGCTGCCGTCAGCGGATTCGACGTCGGCATGCATACCAAAGCGACTGATGACAATGCCTTCCGACGTTTCGCCAAACAGGTTGTCATCGTAGTCGGCCTTCTCCGCAGTGGTTTTCAGACGGCGCTGGTGGTTGGCTTTGACGCGGCGCTGCTGGCCTTTGGAGAGTTTATTTTTACTCAATCGAACTGGCTCCTGGTCGCCCTGATGGGGCAAAACCTCTATGATACACGCTATTTTAGATGAATATAGTCACGCGAGAAGGGTGGAAAATAGCATGAGTGCAAATGAAAACAACCTCATTTGGATCGATCTTGAGATGACAGGGCTGGATCCGGAGCGCGATCGCATTATCGAAATCGCCACCCTGGTGACCGATGCCAACCTGAACATTCTGGCTGAGGGCCCGACCATCGCGGTGCATCAGTCGGACGCTCAGTTGGCATTAATGGACGAGTGGAATGTGCGGACGCATACCGGCAGCGGTCTGGTGGATCGCGTAAAGGCCAGCACCGTCAGCGAGCACGATGCCGAACTGGCGACCATTGAGTTTCTTAAGCAGTGGGTGCCGGCGGGCAAGTCGCCGATCTGCGGCAACAGTATCGGCCAGGATCGTCGCTTCCTGTTTAAGTACATGCCGCAACTGGAAGCCTATTTCCACTATCGCTATCTGGACGTTAGCACGCTGAAAGAGCTGGCGCGCCGCTGGAAGCCGGAAATTCTCGACGGCTTTAAAAAGCAGGGCACTCATCAGGCGATGGACGATATCCGCGAGTCGGTCGCCGAGCTGGCTTACTACCGCGAACACTTCATTAAACTGTAAACCGCGACCGGGCCCTGTGCGCGGCCCGGTACACTTTTCTGCGTTATTTAAACCACTTCTGCTGCATCTGCTGGAAGTCAGGTGTCGCCATGACCGCGGCCAGGGCATCGTTGATGGCGTTCAGCAGCTCCGGATCGTCTTTGCGCACCGCAATCGCATACTGCTTACCGTAATAAGCCGGGTCGGTGGCCCGTTCATCCATGATGGCGTAGTCAGGGTTCTCCTGCTGCCAGGCGTCGAGGGTGGCGAAGTCGCCCATGACGCCGGTTATTTGCCCGGCTTTCAGCGCGGCCAGGGCGCTGGCGACATCGTCGTAAGGGACAGCCTGTACGGCTTTCTGTTTATCACGCAGGTAGCGCTGATGCAGCGTGCCTTTCACCACGCCGACTTTTTTAGCCTTCAGATCGGCAAAGGTATGGGCGACATCTTTGTTGACGATCACTACCCCGGAGAGCGCCTGGCGATAGGGTCGGCTGAAGGCGACCTGCTTCTCACGCATCGGGATCACTTCCATGCCGGCAATCACCGCGTCAAATTTCTTAAAGCGTAAAGCCGGGATCAGGGTATCGAAACGCTGCGCCGTGAACTGGCACTGCGCCTGCATCTGCTGGCACAGGGCGTGCGCGAGATCGATATCGAAGCCAACGGGCTGATTTTTGCCGTTGGCGGTGACAAACGGTGGATTGGCCGTGGTGGTGCCAAAATGGAGCGTCTCGGCTGACGCGGTTCCGATGGCCAGCGTGCTCAGCAGCAGGACGGTGAGGACTTTTCTCATGCTAATTCCCTGTTTGGCGTCGGGGTGGCCTCGTTATACGTCGCGCCACCGCTGTATGATGCGAGCGATTTTGCGTCATTCAGCCGGGCGGAAAAAGCGATTTTGCCCGTTATGACGCTTATTTATACAATTCAGCGGCGTAGATGGCGAGAAAATGTCCATTTAAACAAAAAACGCAAAAAAGTGATCGTCAGGGGGTTGCAGGGGCATCGAATTCTCGTATAATGCGCCTCCCGTAACGACGCAGAAATGCAAATTACGACGCCATCGAAATATGGCAAAAAATGCAGTAACGCGGGAATAGCTCAGTTGGTAGAGCACGACCTTGCCAAGGTCGGGGTCGCGAGTT
>OKIX01000046.1_pt1 | contig 94446 bp, 116 predicted proteins | sample 1611191 | NCBI WGS metagenome assembly OKIX01 (sample SAMN04436716, study PRJEB24849) | human gut metagenome | biome: human gut; feature: NICU; material: stool | host: Homo sapiens | place: USA: Saint Louis, MO | collected 2010-09-26 | reverse complement strand
TGAGGGGGTGGTGAGCTAACGCTCGTGCGGGTTCAAGTCCCGCCAACCGCACCAAGCTAATAAAATAAGGGCTTACAGGTTATTCTGTAAGCCCTTATTTTTGTTTGACATCATAAAGTCTTGTGTGGTTTGACATCATTTTGACATCAGAATATTTTAGAGATGCGCTCCACGATGTCATCCTCCATCTTAGGAGTGACATGTGAATAGGTGTCCATTGTTTCTTGAAATGAAGCATGCCCTAGACGTTCCTGTATGGCTTTCATATTTGCCCCATTTTCGATGAGAAGAGTGGCGTGGGTATGTCTTGTGCCGTGCATTGTAAAAGAGGGCTTACCAATTAAATTAGCGTACTTCTTGCATAACTTACTAACTTCATCAGGACAGCGAGGGGCACCTTTAATGCCTGGGAATACTAGATTGTTATTAATCCAATTCATAGTCTTGATTCTGCGTTTGTCTATGACTGTTTTATGCTTCATAAGCTCCTGGAGTGTTTCCGTATCAATGGCTATTATCCGTTTTGATGATGTTGTTTTAGTTGTGTTTGATATAACTGCAGTTGATCCGATTTTGAGTGCTGTTTGTGAAATGGATATGGTCGACTTTTTAAAGTCGATATCAGACCATCTTAGGCCTAATAATTCAGAGCGCCGCATACCGGTTGCAAATGCTAATTTAAATAGTGCATGGTGTTCGGTGTTTGAGATATTGGACAGAAAATTCTTGACTTCGTTTGCAGATAATGTGATCATTTGGCGAACCTTAACTTGTTTAGGCCGATCTATATTTTTCATATAATTCTTAGGGATTATATCGTCTTTTACCGCTTGCTCTAATATAGAACCTAGGATTGTCATGGTGTAGGATATAGTTCTTGATGACAATTCGTCCATTGACTCAAAGACATATCGTAATGTATTAGGTTTAATTTCAGCTAACTTTACGCCGCCGATTTTATCTCTAATATAACGATTAATGATTCCTGTATAACTTTGATAGGTAGCCGGTGTTATACTCTTTTCTTTTAATTGCAGCCATATATTAATCCAGGTATTTAATGAAATAGTATCATCGAAATTGGCACATGATTGATTAGTATTTACGTATTTCTCCATAGCTTCTATAGCCGCTTTCCTAGTTGTGCCATAAAAGTATTTACGCTTGCCGCTTATCATCTTTGATACCTGGTAGCGACCGTCGGATCGTTTTTTAGCCATAAAAATAACCTCCTTGGCTTAAATTTGGGTATAAGAAATAAGCCTTAGAGGTTTTGTGGCATAATGTTATTGGAATAAAAATGAAGTACCTCTAAGGCTAGGTATGTAGTTTTTAGTAGCCCTCACTGCGGTGAGGGCTTATTTTTTTTGTATAAGAGAGAGGCGGGGTTTTCTACGTTTGCCCCAGATAGATTAAAAATCTATTCTGTGTATCTGCCGGCATGTCTGCGATGTTCGCATAACACTGAAATAAAAAAGGCCTAATTTCCCGGTCGCCCTCGTCAATACCATTAAATACAGATAAGAAGTCGACAATAAATTGTTTTTTAAGATAATCAGTTTTTAGTAAAACCATCATCGATAACATTACACCATATACACCCTTAAGATATACTTTTTCGTTTTTCTCGATCTTCTTCTTTTTTTTCTTTATTAAAATTTTTCCGGGTAAACATTTTGACAATGTACTAGAAGGGATTTTTCGTGTCTCATCAGTTCTAAGAGCAGTGAAATCAAGATTATGTGCTGCTGCATTTCGAAACACTCTAATGGCCTCTAATGCGCAAATAATAAAATTAGTTTTATCGTTAAGTGGAATTATCTTGTCAGGTTCGTTAGGCAACAATTCGTTTACAACGTCGTCGCGTTGGGCGTTCTTTAACAGTTTAAAGAGATTAATGGAATTACTAAATGATAGGTTTTTTAATAGTATCCACGGTGGAATGTGGTTATGGTGTTCACGATAATATAAAGTAGGGTTGTTTGCGATTTTATCATCATTTCTTGTTTTGAAACATTCGAGTTGAACAGCGTCAAACGTCAATACATTATTAGGATTTTGATAAGACTCTTTATATTTTGACTTTGCTAAATACACTGACATATCTACACCAAAATCTCTAGATAAAGTGTAAGCTAGTTTTGTTTTAAATATATTTTCAATAAACATACTATACTTTAAAATGAATGCTTGTATAGATCTGTCAAACATAGAAAGGCTATATAACTGTTCTATAGTAGTACCTTCAATAAAATGCTCTCCGTCCGGTATAAAATGTTTTTGGTACCGATTAATTAGATCATAATAAGATATTGTATCTAAAGCATGAATCGCAAATTCTTGATTGCTTATGTTTAGATTTCTAGTACGTAATAATTCAATTTGTTGCTCGTAAGTTTTAAAAGGCTTGTCATAAATTATCAAAATTCAGCCTCCTATATAATAAAAGGAGCCCCGCTACCAATGATAGCAAGGGCTCCAGTGTCCAACAGTCACGCAATGTGGAAAGGGACAGTTCACTATCATTAGTATACATCATATAAAATAAGTTTTCAATACTTATTCTCTTGTGAGTAAAACAGTATCGCCTATCTTTATAGGCGTTATTTTAGGCGCGGAAAGATTGTCAGAAATATCATCTTTATTGACATTTAATGGGACGGTTCGAGCAATAGTTTTTTGAAGTACAGATACCGGACTAAATAGAGTACTAGTACGTCTAACAATGCGCTGACATACAGAGAATTGAGCATAAGGGGCTGTAATTTCAATAACAGCTTTTATACCGTCATACGCGCCGTAGTTTACGCCATCTATAATTAAGTCTTCACCAGGTTCAATTATTCGTAAAACATCGCCCTCCTTGGCACCGTCGTTTAGACCATAATTGATTAATACTGTGTTTTCGTTTTCAATAGCAATAATTTTATAGGTATCAAACATAATGTCCTCTCCTTTTGTCATAACACATGATGATAAAAATTAATACCCTCTACATCGTCAACTTCCCGTGCATTGGCCATACGTTCAATTAAATCAACATTAGCGATACTATACATATCATCGTGTATAATATGCCCTAATTCATGTAATATCCCTTTGCGTTGCATCTCTCGTGGCTTGTTGCTATTGACTAGGATGGTATATGTACCATCCTCATTTAGTTTTAGAATGGCAGTTTGAGTTTTACGTAATTTTACATAGATTAAATTAATGTTCACGGAATCAGCCCCTTCGTAGGGATATTTTATATCACGATACATGAAATTTTTTACGCATGTTTTTTTGCACTTGATTTGTAAAAATCATCAAAAAAATACCGTTAACAGTAATAGGTAACATCAAAGAAATATATCCATTCTGTGTAAAGTAATATATTAATAATGCGAGCAAGATGGAAATGCTAGAAACAATAAATGACATAGCTTGCATTTCACGAACACATGAATTTATTATATTTTCATAATTTGCCATATTATTTGCCTTCTCTTTTCTTTAATCCCTCAATCATATTAACTACAAAATCTATATCATCCTTAGACATATCCTTGCTAGCATCAAATAAGATTCGTAAGTTCGGATTATCTTTTACCGCTTGTGCGTATTCTGATACTTCCGGATCTTTATAGTACTCTTTAGACATGTCGTTCCAGCCCATTATTAGAGCAGGAGATACGTTAAAAATTTGGGCTAAACCTTCTATTTTATCTGAAGGTATATTTGTAATTATATTATTTTCATATTTATATAACGTTTGCTTTGAGACTCCAATCCTCTCGCCGACTTCTTCTAGAGTCATTTTATTTTGAATTCTGAGATTTTTGATTCTATCTCCTTTGTTAGTAGCCATTAAATTTACCTCGCTCTTAATATAATTTTCTCTATGAGTCAATATTACACCGTTTTAACTTAATAAGCAACATTTTTGTAAAAAGTTTTAACAAAAATGACTTGACAAGTTACGTAAAGTAAATTATTATTTAGGTAACCTAATAAGTTACTTAAATAAAGGAGGTGATATATTGATTGATGTAAATAAGCTAAAAGGTTCAATTGTTAGTGCTGGAAAAACTCAAACAGATGTTGCTAAAAGATTAGGAATTACGCCTAAAACGTTTTCCATTAAATTAAAAAAAGGCATATTTGGCTCTGATGAGATTGAAGCTATGATTGATTATCTTTCAATTGAAGACCCTTTATCTATTTTTTTTGTAAAATAAGTAACTTTATAAGTTACTTATTAAATGTAATGAAGGAGGAGAGATGAATCAAAGAAGTAGTTTTGTTGTCAACACAATTCGACAATAAAAAATACTACGTAATAGACCTGAACGGTAATCTATCACGTAGCATCAAAGATGGATTGATATTTTTAAATCGGGACGATGCAGATATGTATATACCTGGCATTGAGTCGAAATTAAAAATAGTTTTAGACGGGGCTGCAAATCTTGTTAATGCAGAATCAATTAATCTTATGAGTATAATTTCTGACACACTTTTCGAGCGCATATCGTGCTCTGGAAATAATAATTAATGCCTCAATAGTTGATTGATAAGTATCATTACTTAGGTATTTGGGTGTATGTGCTTTGGGATTCCTGTATAGATAAACAATTGCATTTAGCAACGAACGGAGACCATTGTGATCTGATTTTTCATCATCAGTTTGAAATTTATTCATAACGATTATCGGATTCGAACCTTCAAAACATCGATTTACTAGAGTACTCCCATCTAAATCTAATCCTGATATAGAGCGCAATTCTGCTAATAGGCATTTACAAGATTCAAATATCAAATGGAATAGATTTTCTGAAATAATTTCAGGTCTACAGAACGCAAGTATCTGAGGATGAATTGAAAATCTATGCAGATCTGCTTTCAATCGACTTACAACCTCGGTAGCCTCGTCTAGCGTTGTTGCAGGGGTTACTTTTATTACCTTTCCTGTAGGAAGAAGTTTAAGCCCGATAAAACTTAAAAGTGTATTTAATGAATCTAATGCATCAGTAAAATCATTTTGTCTTTCTACGAAGAGTGACGGAGACATAATGTATTCAATTATTTTTATCATTGGATCGTAGGAATTGTTCTTATTACATTCATTAGCGACTCCATTATAAATACGTTTCCATTTTGTATCGATATCAGTAAGTTCACAGTTAATACCTAAATTAGCAAACATTATTGTTATTTCTTGTCCAGTTAATAACTCACCTAGTATTTTACAAATTTTTGTGATTTGTAAACTATTCATTTATATCACTCCCTTTCATCAAAATTATACATGAACGGGAGGTGAAGATAAATATTTAATTAACAAAGGAGAAAATATGTACAACACAAACAACTGATTTAACTCTACGGTTAAAAACTCATAAATTGGCAAAACATATAAGCCACCAACAAAGTTAGTGGCAGTAGCGAGGGGCATTAAATGAAAGAGGAAAAACATATTAAAATACTCCGCCAACAGCTGGAACTATTGACGGAGTTGCAAAAACAAGTGGATGATCCAAAAATAATCATGGAGTTATCTGACAAAATAATTGTGTTATCTGATGCACTAACTAATCTAGAAGAATCACAAAATAATAAATTATCTGTTTGGAAAGACGCATCATTAATTTATCAATTAGCCTTATCAATTCAAAATAAATGTGCAAAAGATATAGATGAATTATTTGCTCTGAGCAGTGACAAAAGCAAATAGCATCTGCATAACTGCGATAGCAATATGTTGATGCTTGTGGAGTACATTAGAAAATTTTGATAATAGACCTTTTTGCACGGGGATATCATTACTTAAGTTTGTTTCTAGCAAATGGAGCATTTTTCTAAACGCTTCTTTTTCTTCCATAGATATATTTTTGTCATTGTCAATTAGATTTGAAATTGAATTTATGGATTGATCTATAGAAATTGAAATATTTTCTTGTGAACCAATTATAGAATTTCCATTTATAGTGCCAATGTTAAATATATTGGTTGCATTAGAGCGTTTATGAGCACGCTGATAGTCTGTTTCATATTTTAAAATGGCGCCATCAGTCATTCCCAAAGGTTTTACATCTATAACATGGTAGTTCTTTTTGTTATGAACCAAGATATCGCCTTCTATTATATCTGAAAATTCTAATGTTTGAATGGAGTTTGGATATTTACTAGAACAGAAAAATCCATACACTTTGTCAGCGATTACTTTATTATTTCGTATTACAGTAAATAATTCAGACATATTTTTAAATGGGGTAACCGGCATTTTGAATTTCATTATAATCACCTCCTTTCAAGGTGATTATACAAACAATTATTTAAGAATACACAAAATATTCATGAAAATTTTATGAACATCTGTAAAGAAGATATAAAGGAGGATTATTGTGGACAGGAATAAATTATGTATAACAGTCGCTGAAGCTGCTGAACTAGCAAGCGTCCCCCAAGATGTAATTCGCCAATGGGCGGCTGACTTTGATTTTCCGTCGATGAAGATAGGGGCCCGAGGTGGCAAACGATTAATTCATTTAGATTCGTTTAATGCATGGCTAGGAAAACGATGCCAAGCAAGAATAGGAGAGTGAAAAAATGAAAAAATTAGCAGGCATCATGTTGGCCACATGTTTTGGAATTTTAGAAGGCTCAGATGTGCAAGGGTACGAGTTGCACTCATCGACTATGCTACTGTTGCTTTTATGCGTTGTATCAGCAGTAGCTATTCTTTATAAATCATTTAAGGAGGATGAGCATTATGGACGATATTGATGTGATTGGTGTGTTATTTATTCTTGTTGTGATGGCCGTTTGCATTATGTTTTATGGCGGTCTGGTTTGGGTACTAATACGATGAGACGTCCGGTTCGAACATGTACGAAATGTGGAGTTAGGTTAATTCCACACACTCATAACTACATTTATGACGAGACTAATCGTAAGGCAATTAGAGTATGCAAACATTGCCACGATGAACATGTTCGCCGTAAAAGTAAAAATGCTCGCACTCACGGCAATGAGATACGAGCACAGATAAAAAATATCCTATGTAAATTATACCAGATAAGGAGATAAAATGCCTGAAATAAAAGCAATAAAATCTAAACCTGCTGTAAATGCATTTGATTTTAATTTCTTTGCAGATAACAGGGGCAAACACGAATCATTACAAAAGGTAGCTATAGTTACTACAAATAGCTATATCAAACTTTCAATGCCGGCTTACAGAAAGTTAAAAGGCCCTGAGTATTTCAAAGTTGGTATAGATATTAACAATAAAGTCATTTGTGTGGCGCCTGCGATTGCAACAGAGCCATATGTAATTAAACCAACAGCAGTACAAATTGAAAAAAATACTATTTATATATCCAAAAGTCGTAGCGTAATTCAAAAACTTCGACAAATTGGAATTCCCAAAATCGTTGAAGGAAAATTAGTTGATGATGAATTACTGTTTAAATTTTAAGGAGAAATAATCATGGAAAATAAAAATGTTTTAACTATTAACTTTAATAATACTGAAGATTTGGCGCTTCAGATTGCAGAATGGAATTATATTTTGAATCATGAATGCTGCGGCAATTGCCATGACGATAAAACGCATGTTGAAACCGCTTGTGAAACTATTGATGTAGAGACTGTAGTACCTACAGTTGAAACTAAAACGACAAAATCTGAAAAAGCTGAAGTCAAAGAAGAAAAAGCACCAAACAAAGTTGCTAAAGTAGAACAAGACATTCATGTGACGGACTTAGAAGGCAACCCAATAAAAGTTGAAAAAGAAGAAACGATTAAACCTGTAGCAGAACCTGAACCTGCTGAAGCAACAAAAGTCGAAGAACAGGCTCCAGTAGATACAGAGTTAGACGTTGCCGCTAAACCTGTAGATAAAAAAGCCTTTTATAAAGAATTCCGTGCATGGATGGGCGAGGATGGTGTAAAGGCTAAAAAGGCGATTGCTGTTTTCGGTAAACATGGTGTTACTCGTCCGTCTAGTGACTCTTTGACAGATGATCTTATCACTGACTTGAAATCTATCATGGCAGAGGAGGCTTAAATATGGCTAAGCAACAATTTAAAAGCCAAGCAGACATATGTAAGAGGTCGTTAGATATATTACATAAAGCAATTGAAATGGACCCGGGTAACGCTGAAGAGTACCAGGCGGGTATCGCATATACAGAGGATGTCATGAAAGCGTCCAATGCGATTGTAAAAGCCTTTGATGTGGTCGAGCCTCCTAAGTCAGCTACTCCTAAGGATAAAACGGAAGATGCTACAAAGGAAGAAAAGCCAAAGCGTACCCGTAAAACTAAAACAGTCAAAGAACCTGCGCCAGTTGATAGCAAACCAACTATAGAAGAAACGCAACCAACGGCTGAGCCTAGTGTAGAAGAAAATTCGAACATCTTTTCCATGTTCGACGATTAAGGCGGTGGCGTTCTGTGGAAACTGTGTCAAGTTTATATATCAGTAAAATGTTCGATAGCATCATAATCGAAAAGGGTTATGATGCTTCGTATACCACAATCCATCACTGCGATTGTGGACATACGTTCGGGGGTAGTTGGAATAGAAAATACAATATGGGAAGAGGGTATTATACTGCAGCTAAGTACTATACTTGTCCGAATTGTGGCATTCATTCTAACCCATTTACGCATAAAGTTTTATTGGCCAACAGTGAGCATGAAGTGGTTCCTGAAGAGCTGCAGATTGACGTTCTAAGTTATAAGAACTTCATTGATTTACGAATACGATATAAAGGCATCCAGTTATATTGGGATGGCACATCAAAGGTCGGCTCTTACAAAGAAATCTTGCGATTTGACTTTAAAAATAAACAGGCTGTTTATATTAATGAACGCAAAAACAAATTCCCTTTGACGATTGATTATATCCGTGATCATGAAAGACCAATTATGAAGGTGCTTAAATATATTGGCAAATCTTATGCGGTGCACGATGTTAATAAATCACGTTTAGCTCATCTATTTAAAGCATTGCGTCTCGAGTTTGAAAAGCGCTTAACAGAACAGTGTGGATATAAGGTAAAAGGTGTTTATATCCCGCACTCAATTGATGAATATGGAGGATATGGTCTTTCTATGTTAGTCAATATGGCATTAAAACTTTCTGCCCCTGATATGCCTCCTATTACCAAACTGATTAAAAGTAATATCAAATGGGGAGAGTTTTATTGGCGCTGTACAGCTTGTGATATTCCGTTTAATGATGAAATATTAACTATGACTAAAAAAGGAATAGGCTTTCTTGAAGCGTTACGGATTTATCACAAATCACCTAATAGTAAACTATTGCGCAGCATGATGGTCGAAGATCCTATGATTGTTAAACTATCCGATATGCTAGGTGTTTTTAAGGATGAAAACAACCGTAGGACAATATTAACTCTTAAGCGGGATAAAGACTTAGATAATGAATCTGCAAAAATATTTGACGCTAGCCATTTTGGTGAATGTATGGGGGTCAAATCCTTTAAAATCAGGAACATGTGGATTAAACTTTCTAAACGCTATGGGGAACGTAATTTATTAAGGTATCTGTTAAATGCTGAATCGTCAGATATTAAGGATACCGTTAATATGTATAGTCAAATAAACAGGGAGTATATATCTCAAGTTTGGAACACTGACTGTAAGTTAAAAGACTTCCATGATGTTGTAGTTAATATTTACAACAAACAAGAGTACGGCGACGTAATGCTTCCGGAAGTCCCTCAGCTACAAGCTGACGTGAATGGAATGCACTTTATGGTTCCAAAAACAGCAGCCGATTTAATGACTGCAGGTAAACGGTTAAAAAATTGCGTTGGATCATACCGAGATAGAGTAATGAAAGGAACTACTGCAATAGTGGTAGTTACCGACGATGCTATGAAGCCCATTGCGTGCCTGGAATTGACTAATAAGGGCAAGAAGAAAGGTCGTCAAATATTCGATTTAGTGCAGGCGAAACTCTTTGCCAATGAAAAGCTTAAAATGAATGCTCAAATTAATTCGACGGTAATGCAATGGGCTAATCAATTACAGATTGAGCCGCACACCATCGATGTGGATGCCACTGTTGTATAGGAGAAGAATATGAAACTCACAAAATTAGAATTACTAAATTTTAAGGGGCTAAAGTCCTTTGCCATAAATATTAATGGCGATGTCGTAATCCGTGGCGATAATGCTACCGGTAAAACGACTGTATTCGACTCAGTGTGTTGGTTGCTATTTGGCAAAGATAGCCTGGATAGAGCTGATTTTGAAATTAAGACATTGGATGGTGGCGAACCTATTCATAAAGTTAATCATGAAGTAACAGGGACCTTTACTTTGGACGAAGGGGGCACAGTTGAACTTAAGCGTGTGTATCGTGAAAAGTACTCATCCCCTCGTGGTGGCGAAGTTACCCTCACAGGTCATACGACAGATTATTTTGTCGACGGAGTCCCGAAAAAAGAAAAGGAATATAAAGAAATAGTTAGTTCACTTGTTGATGAAAGCATTTTCAAGTTGATCACAAACCCTTTATATTTCAATGAAACGTACTCATGGCAAAATCGTCGTAAGTTGCTTCTTGAAATGTGTGGTGATATTGACGATGCTACTGTAATCAATAGTCGTGAAGATTTAAAACGATTAGCAGAGTTATTAGATGGTCGCACAGTTGATGATCAACGCAAAGTGATTGCTAGCAAGAAAACAGCTATTAATAAAGAACTGGATATGATTCCGGTTCGTATTGATGAAGCTGTACGGAATAAGCCTGAAATTATGGCTGATAAAGATAAACTCATTAGCGATATTAAAACTTTATCAACTGGCATTGATGATGTTGAAAAACAAAAGGCCATTATTCAAAACGGTTTTAGCGCCACAGAAAAGCAGGCTAAAATTCGTGATATTAATCGTCAATTAGACGTCAGACGTTCAGACATACTATCCGATTACCATAAACGCAAACAACATTTGCGCAGCGAATACGAAACGGCACTATCTAAATTAAAGGCGACTGAAGCTGAAAGAGATAGATGCATGGATAGAAGCAACGAGCTTGATAAAGAAATTGGGCGAGAAGCCAAACGCATCGAAACTCTAACATCTGAATTCGACACATTTAACACTCAGCAGTTTAGTAAAGAGACTTGCCCTACTTGCGGACAACAACTACCGGCGGATAAGCAGGAAGAACTCGAGGCAAAATTCAACGCTAATAAATCTAAAAAGCTTGAGGAATGGAAAGGCCTTATCGATAGTGCTGCTAAGCTAAAAGAAAACTATGAAGAGCAACAAAAAACTATGGTGCTGAAAGCTGACGGCTTAATTGATGACATTACCCTACAAAGCAAGGAGCGCGATGTTAAACGTGAAGAATATGAATCGTATTCTGAACCTAATGTCGAAGATGATCCTACGTATGCTGACTTAAAAGCACAATTATTCTTGCTCGAGATTGAAGAGGAACCAGGAGCAGACACTGAAGAGATTGCAAGACTTGATAGTGAATTTTCCTCTTTGAAATCTAAAAAAGCAAATCTCGAGACTGAATTAAATAAATTCAAATTGATTGATGACATTGAAAATCGTGTTATTGAATTAGAAAATCAACAACAAAAACTTGTTGCCGAAAAGAATCAACTTGATGAAGCCTCTTATTTGATGGATGAATTCGTAAAAGCCAAAGTGAATATGCTGGAAGAAAGTATTAATGCAAGGTTTAAATTAGCGCGGTTCAAGATGTTTAACGTCATGTTAAATGGCAATGTTGAAGAATGTTGTGAAACCACCTATAAAGGGGTGCCATACCGCAGCATGAACAACGCAGCACGTATTAATGTAGGCTTAGATATCATTAATGCATTGACTAGCTATTTCAAAGTTAATGCTCCGGTGTTCATCGATAATGCGGAAGCCGTTACTGACTTTATCCAGGTTAATAGCCAAACAATTAAATTGATCGTTGATGAATCAGAACCTCAACTGGTTGTTAAGGAGGTATAGGTATGACTGATTTACAGATTTTTAAAAATGATACATTTGGCCAAGTTCGTATTTTAGAAAAAGATAACGAATTATGGTTTGTTGCAAAAGATGTCGCTGATACGCTCGGGTACCAAAACGGTAGTCGAGATGTAAACCGACATACTGATGAAGAAGATAGAACAAAGACAATGGTGTTTGATGGCAATCAAAATAAAGAAACGATTTTGATTAATGAAAGCGGACTTTATTCCCTGGTACTATCTAGCAAATTACCAACGGCAAAACAATTCAAACGTTGGGTCACCTATGAAGTGATTCCTCAAATTCGTAAGACTGGTGCTTATAGCATGAATATTCCCAAGTCGTTGCCTGAAGCTCTTAGAGCTTACGCCAACGAGGTGGAGTCGCACAATGCTACCAAAGCTATCGTTGCTCAACAGGAGCAACAGATAGCAGAATTTAAACCGGTTAAGGATTACGTTGATAAAATCTTATCTAGTAAATCCTGCTTAACAATTACTCAGATTGCCGCTGACTACGGTATGAGTGCTCAAGAACTAAATAAAATCTTACATGAAGCTGGTCTACAACGTAAGGTGGGGGATCAATGGATCCTCTACAAGCAGCATATGTCAAAAGGCTTTACTAAATCCGAAACCTTTACGTTCTGCAGAAGCGATGGTCGCTTAGACTCTAAAATCACAACTAAATGGACTCAAAAGGGCCGTTTAGAAATTCATAATATTTTATCCAAATTAGATATCCACGCTGTATGCGAAAACGTGGCATAGGAGGTACATAATGGGTGAAGTAACAAAAGCACAAACTCAAACACCATCTCTTAAAACTATGGTGTCTAGTGAGTCAGTAAAGAAACGTTTTAACGAAATCTTAGGCAAAAAATCAGCAGCCTTTGTATCCAGTTTGATTTCTGTATCTAATAATAATGAACTTTTATCGAAAGCAGACCCTACTACAGTTATTACTGCAGGTGTGATGGCGGCTACTTTGGATCTTCCGATTAATCAAAACCTGGGGTTTGCCTATATTGTTCCTTTCTACAACAGTAAAAAGAAAATTAATGAAGCTCAATTTCAAATGGGTTACAAAGGGTATATCCAGTTGGCCATGCGCACAGGTCAATATAAGACTATTAATGCTAGTGAAATTTATGAAGGCGAAATTAAACACCATAACAAACTTACTGGCGAGTTCGAATTAGGCGAGCGAACTGGTGATAATGTAGTTGGCTACATCGCTTATTTCAAACTCATTAATGGCTTTGAAAAGTATTTATATATGTCTAAAGAAGACGCTGAAGCACACGCTATAAAGTACTCCCAAACATACAAAAAGGGCTTTGGCCTTTGGAAAACTGACTTTGACGCCATGGCCATAAAAACAGTACTCAAACGTTTGTTAAGTAAATATGGAATTCTATCAGTCGAAATGCAGAACATGGCTAATGCAATCTCTGCAGATGGCGCCGTCATTCGTGATAATAATGGCGAACTCACCCCTGATTTCGAAGGTGAAACTATCGATGTTCAATCAGATGTGGCAGAAACCATCGCTAATAATGCAAATTCTGAAGCCATTGACATAGAACCTGGTCCTGCCAGTGAGTTTGTTAATCCTGAAACTGGCGAAGCAGTCAATATGTTTGGTGATTAATTGTGATTAGTATTCAAGCATTCGGTAGTAGCTCGAAAGGGAACTGCTACCGAATCAAAACCTCAACCAATGGTGATGAACTGCTACTGGATGCAGGATTATCATTTAAAGAAATTCAAAGGTATTGTCGCTTTAACTTTCTACACCTATGTGGCACGTTGCTCACACATCAACATGGAGACCATAGCAAGGCCGTAAATGATCTATTAAAGCTAGGTCATCGTGTATATATGCTAAAAGATACTGCAGATGCATTATATGTAACAGGGAACCATAAAGTCATATATATTACACCTAAGGTTCAATTTACGATAGGCAATTTCAGTATTTTGCCTTTTGAATTAGAACATGACGTTCCTAATGTTGGCTTTTTAATTTTTGATGGCGAGGAAAAACTCCTCTACATTACAGATACCTATTACTGCCGATATACGTTCAAAGATGTTGATCATATCATGGTTGAATGTAACCATTCCTATGAAATCTTAAACCAACAAGTAGATGCTGGTTATTTAGACGAAAAACGAATGGAACGATTAATTCAATCTCACTTTTCACTAGAAAACGTTATTAAATTCCTCAAATCGATGGACCTAACTAAGTGTCAAGACATACGGCTACTACATTTATCTGACAGCAACTCAGATGCAGAAATATTTAAACAAGCTGTTCAAGCTGCTACTGGCAAATTAGTAGTCGTAGAACAAGAAAGGAGTTCCTTATGATTATTAAATCAATTCAAATTAAAGATAACGACATCAGTATTGCCTATCAGAAACCATCTGCCACAGGCCTTACGGATGTATTTACACTAAAATCTAAAGATGATCCACGTCCTGAACTTCTGCAAGCATTCAGTAAACTGCAGTCTATTGTGAAGAAGAATTTTGAATTTCTGGAAGAATTTAAAATTCCATTTTTGGTAAATACATTTAAGTTTAAGTATGGCGACATTGAAGGTCTTATTAACCAGGTTGGTGTTGAAGGTATCGTGTCTGATATGAACACACCTAACGAATTTAAGTTCAAAACAGACTGGTTAAATGTTGAATATGCAGACTCTACATTTGCTATCTCAGTTCAAGATTTAATCGATGAATGTATTAAGTTCATTATGGGACGTCGAGCCCAGGATAGTTTATTTAACGACAATGAAGAGTGATAGAAATGGCGAAAAACCAATCATACTACTTTAGTCATGATATCAATGCGAGCAATGATCCTAAAATCGCTGCTATGATTTCAGAATTGGGAATGATTTCATATGCTTGGTGGTGGATACTGATTGAAAAGTTAGCCGCAGCAGATGACTATAAACTGCCACTAAAAAAATATACATTCGTCGCTTTGGATAATGAATTAAAGATGAATGATGAACAAATTTTAACAAGTGTTCAACAAGTGTTCAACAAAAATCAACACGTGTTGGAACAAAATTCAATGTGTTCATTTTGTTCATTTTTGTTAATTTATTTGTTGATTCATGACTACGAATTATTGGACTGTGATGACGAATATTTTTGGTCACCAAGCTTAATTCGAAGATTTGAATTTAAAAAGGTGAAAGAGGAAACTATCCGCGAAAAACGTAGGTTGGCAGGCCTTAAAAGTGCGGAATCTCGAAAGGCAAAAAAACAAAATTTAACACATGTTCAACAAAATTTAACACATGTTCAACAAAATCAACTAATAAAAGAAAAGAAAAGAAAAGAAAATAATATAGAGAGATATACGCGCGCGTGTAAAGATGAAAATCCTCTATCTATGTTTGAAGATGAAGAAGTAAAAAATAAACCCATTTACGAATTGTATATGAAATCAATTGGAGTTGTATCACCTACTATTAAAGGGCGGTTAGATGATCTAGTTGAATCATATGGCAAAGAACGAGTCATTGTTGCTATTAATACCACAGCGGATAATGGCGGTAATAGTATCAAGTATGTTGAAACTGTCACGGCAGGGAATCTAAAGCAGGAGGTGCAAAAGGATTTTGGAGCAAGCAAATGTAACAGCAATGCTAGAGGCGTGTCTCGAAAAAATTCGAGAAAGGACGAAGACGTCGACTGGGAAAAGGAATATCAAAGAGTCCACGGTAAAAAATGAGTTCTTTTACCCGGTCTATGATGAACCAGTAGTCATTCAAACTAACGTTAACACCACCTATGCTGCAGTTGGAATCCCTAAGCGCTATTATGATATGGATTTTGACTGGTTACGCAAACACGGTAGCTTTCCAAAAGAGAACGCTGAAGCTTATGACGTGGTTAAGAAGTACTCTGATAATTTGAAAACTAATCTTGATTCCGGTAAGGGCCTCATATTAAGGGGCCCAGCTGGTACCGGCAAGACATCGATTGCGGTAAGTATCCTAAAACAGGCTATGGAGTTAGGTAAAGGGTGTCTAATGATTTCAATGCCTAATCTATTAGATACCATGCTCACTTTGTCTAAAGGTGATAATGTGGCTTATCTAAGATTTGAGCAAAAACTGCGGAATATCCCATTGCTATTGCTCGATGACTTTGGTGCGGAATATTCCAAGTCTGATTGGGTACCATCCAAAGTTGAAAGCATCATTATTGATCGCTATAACCGGATGAAACCTATCATTCTTACGACGAACTATAGTGATGCCTGGACTGAAAAGAATTATAGTCAACGGGTGTATGACCGCCTACGCGGTGAATATGCTGTGGCTATATTCAATGGAGAGTCTCACCGATGAGAATCATATTACGATGTCAGTTTAGATTTCGGAAGAAAACTCATGACCGGTTTCCGACATTGAATGAGTATATCGATTGTGAACGTGGATCAACTATAGCTGCGGCAGCCATGAAGAAGAAATGTACTGAGCAGGTTCGCATACAATGTGAAGAGCAAAATATACCGGCTATAAGTGGAAAAGTGGACCTGCTGTTTGAATGGCATTCATCAACCAGGCATGATCCTGACAATGTGGCATTTGCTAAGAAGTTCATTCTTGATGGGCTGCAGTTAGCAGGGGTGCTAGAAAACGACAATCGAAAGTTCATCGGAACTATGGCTGATGAGATTATTCAGGATGATGAAGACTATGTAATCTTACACATCACGAAAAATATGGGTATATTTCTGTAGCCGTGAATGGCTATAATTTTCAAAATTTTATACATAGGATGAAATTTTATTGCTTTTATAATAAAAACCCCTTATGCGATAATTTTTAAATGCGATACAGGGCGTTTATTTAGACTGGAGGGAATTATGACGGTAGCGGAATTAATTAAGCAGTTAGAACGATATGATATGAAACAGACCGTAAGAGTATTTGATATTACTGTAGAAGCTTTGGTTGATATCGAGGAGGTCGCCGAGAATGTGGCTGGCGGTGATGTTGTGATTTGGTGTGAAGATTGAAGGGGTGATCGTATGAATAATAAAGAATTCACAGATGAACTATTCCAGAGAATGTATGATTACGGTTATAGGAAAGCGGAAATTGAAGGTGAAACACTATTTTTCTTCGTAGATGAAACAAAATATCTGCGTGCGTATTCTCCGTGTGTGCCTGTAAAATGCACATGCTTTGAGGAACGCAACCAATTGATAGATGTTGCTGAATATTTGGGTGTTGTGGATTGGACGAAAGTGCCTGTTGATACGCCTGTTATTGTTTGGGATAAATGTCCGGAAATTTCTCAAAGGCGATATTTTGCAAAATTTAAGCATGGGCAAATTTTCACGTGGAATGAAGGGACAACTTCGTGGAGCGCTTTTAGTAAAGATGCCTGCACGCCATGGCTTAACGGTAAGTTGGCGGAGTGTTGCAATGTTGTTGGGAGCGGGGATAACCATGAAAGATTACGATGAAATGGAAGATAAGCTCGATAGTAATAAAGCCTTGGAAATTAGGGAATACTATACAAGCCAAAGTGAATGCGATTTAGTAGAGACTACATTGGGGGTATATTATGCTAATTGAAGATAAGAATAAATGGTGTTGGGTAGATGTGGTTCATGGTAACGCAGGAATACCATGCAATACAATACAAGGTGCAATCGATAATTATTTTTTAGATGAGCCGGACAGAAAAGGAGCGACCATTGTAAAAATAGGACATCCTAATTATTGTATCCCGGAGGTTGATGCCAAATATGTAATCGAAGATATAATTAATCATCAAATTGACGATGAGATTGCTGAGTGGTCCGAAGATTATTTGACAGATGTTAAGAAAGAACATATCGATGAATTAAGCAAGGAACTAACAACGGTCTTTCGCAAATGGGAAAAGAAACATGGTTACGAAAACACAGGGTATGTAGTTTTAGAAACAAAATCGTACCCTGTTAATAGCAAAGGCAAACTTATTGTAGTGTAAATACTAATTATATTAATTATTTCTTATGAAGTTGGTATAAACAAATTCGGACTAAATCACAAAATCAATGATAAAGGAGGAAACATATTTGAATGAATGTGATATTGAAAAAATCACTAAGTTGGCCACAGAGGTGGCAACCAAAACTTACTATGAATTAGCCAAGCAAGAAAACGCTCAACTAGGTCGTAAACTTCGACACAATACGATCAAGTTATTGAAGCATTACAGTCAGCTGCAGTCATATGTCGATAATGCTATCTCGGATTCTACACAGGCCGAGGATATATGGCTCAATGAACTATTAGCTGATATGTTTGACGACAATAGCATAGTGAGGGTGAATGCCATCGTTAAGAGCAAGGAGAAAACAGCATTGATGATGAGGCATGTGAATAATATGCTAGATATCTATGCTGAGAAATGCAATGCAAAGCAATTCAAGTATTGCGAGTGCATGCGCAGGTATTATATTAATGGGGAAACGCTAGAGCAGATAGCGGACTCTTTTCCTGAAAAGCCAGATGTTCGTACCATCAAACGCTACATCGCTAGAGGAATTGAAGAACTATCCGTATTGCTCTGGGGGGTTATTGGGTTAAATACAAAAATAGCCTAATGAAATTGTCCCAAAACTGTCCTAGACGTGTCCTTCTTGACAATTTATAATGATAGTGTGAGTTAATAGGAAAACAAATACTCTATCTCTCAACGACACAGTGAAACCTAGAACACTAAAACGAAAAGACCACTTAATCTATACGGTTAGGTGGTCTTTTTATATGCAAATTTAAGGAGGCGAGGTGAATACGATTGACTGATGTGTATTGTGAAAAGCGAAGATGCTTAAACAATGTTAAGGGTTGGTGTAAAGCAAATGGAATTCACATTGATCATATGTGTAAATCATATGCGCCATCACATTCTTTAGTAAAAATAAAAACTGCAAAGGTACATAAGGAATGCGGTAAATATAAGCAGAATAAGAGTGTATTAAAGTAGCACGGCACCGTCACGAAGATGAGCTCCGTATGTCTCGTCGTAAAAATAAAAAAAATAAATTTAAATTATACCGAGTTTTGTTAAATTTTTGAGCAATTTTTTTGTGGGTCCTTCTAGCAAAAATTAAAAGCATGCGGTGGCCGAGACCCCAAAATTTGCCTAGATTTTAATTTTTTTATGGCCTTGCTAGTGATACAGGTAATGAAAGGAGGCTGATTGATAAGTGAAAATTACAGATGATTTGAAAACAGCAACAGCCTCTCAGTCGAACTTGGCAAAAGCACTTGGGCTCTCGCGTCAACGTGTTTCGCAACTGCTCCAAGAAGGGGTTTTAGCAACGGATGAAAAGAACCAAATTCTGGTTATCAAATCCGTTATCAATTATGTCAAATATAAGGGCCAATCTTCTGCTGAAGAGGAAAGCAGTTCCGATGATGCGATATTCGAGGTTGAAAAGGCCAAGAATGAACGTGCGAAACGCAAGATTGCTGAGTTGAAGCTAGCCAAAATGAACGGCGAAGTGTACTCAGCAGATACTGTAGAACAGGTTATGACAGAAATGCTTGTGAATTTGCGTACACAATTATTAGGATTGCCAACAAAACTGGCTCCACAATTACAGAATGTAACAAAAGAGGAAGCATATAACCTGTTAACTCAAGAAATCGAGGACAAATTATCAGAATTAAGTGAATATACGCCGTCATTATTCATGGATAGCGATGATTTAGACGACGATAAAGCGCCAAATTAGGCGCTTTTTTAATGCAAAAAAGGAGGTGATAGCATGAAAACGGCAAAAGAATTGTGGCAATACGTCTCTAAAATGGGTCTAAAACCACTACCAAAAACCAGTGTTAGCCAATGGGCTGACGATTATCGCATGCTATCACAAGGCCTTTCTGCTGAACCAGGGCGTTGGAAAACGAGTAGAGCGCCATATCAAAAGGATATTATGGATGCTTTCACGCAACCTGGTATCAATCGTGTAGTGGTTAAGAGCGCCAGTCAAGTGGGAAAATCAGATATCATGAATAATGTCCTAGGGCGATACGCTCATCTTGATCCATGTGCGGTGATGATGATTCAACCGACTATCGAATTGGCTCAAGATTATTCAAAATCTCGTATTTCTCCAATGATCCGTGATACAAAAGTACTATCACAGGTATTCTATGAAACGAAATCTGAAGACGGTGCCAAAACAAGAGATGGTAAGAACACAATCTTATCTAAGTTATTCCCTGGTGGTCGTCTTATTATGTGTGGGGCGAACAGTCCGGCAGGATTGGCATCACGTCCTGTGCGTGTGCTACTTGCGGACGAAGTAGACCGATTCCCAGATAGTGCCGGTACAGAAGGTGACCCAGTAGACCTTGCTGCCAAACGTATGACAACATTCTGGAATAGAGTTATGGGGCTATTCTCCACGCCAACTAATGAAGGTAGCTCACGAATCGATGTAGAGTATCAAACAGGAACTCAAGAAGAATGGCAACATGAGTGCCCTAATTGTGGTGAGTACCATTTGATACGACATACTGAAATGGAATGTGAGACAGAGGAACATAAGGACGCCAAAGGTCGGAAGATTGTTGTAGTGAGTGATGTAAAATGGCGGTGCCCAGATTGCGGATCTACATTCTCTGAAGATGAAATGCGGAAAGTTCCTCAAAAGTACATATCGAAAAACCCGGCTGCGTTGCATAATGGCATACGCAGTTTTTTTGTAAATGGATTCACATCTCCGTGGCTAACCTGGAATGACATCATGAGGGAATGGTTAGAGGCTAAAGGCGACCCAACGCGTGAGAAGGTAGTCATGAATACACGATTTGGTGAATCATACGCACAGCAAGGTGCATTTGAAGACTATCAACAATTCATTAGGCGCCGTGAGAAATATGGTGCAGACCTCCCGGACGGTGTATTACTGCTAACTGGAGCCGTAGATACACAAGATAATCGGTTAGAGTATGAAATCACCGGTTGGGGGTACGGCGAAGAATGTTGGGGGATATGTAAGGGCGTTATCCTTGGGGAACCTGACAATAAAGCAACATGGGATGCACTTGATGCGGTACTTGATAAGGTGTACCGCTTTAAGAATGGTACAGGCCTTAAAGTAGCTCGTGCTTTCATTGACTCCGGTGGTCACTACACATCAAAAGTCTATGAATATTGTGAAAAGAACTTCAGTAAGCAACGATTTGCCATCAAAGGTACGGCCGGAACACCTGGTATACCTTTGAATTATAAGATTGGTAAAGCATCGGGAAGCAAGATTCCGCTTGTCATGCTAGGTGTAGATGATGGGAAACAACAGGTAATGAACCGATTGGCTATCGAAGAGCCTGGTGCGAAGTACTTTCATTTCCCATTGGATGAAGAATTCCTAGGAACTAGAGGATATGACGAACTGTATTTTAAAGGGATTATCTCGGAACACAAGAAGAAAGTAAAACGTAAGGGCGTTATCCATGAAATATGGGAACCAACTGCAGGGGTTCGTAATGAACCTTTGGATTTACGTGTATATAACCTAGCATGTATGAATTCAATCCATCCTGATTGGGATAGATTAGCGGAAGTAGTTAAAGGTGGAGGCCATTCCACTACAACAGTAACTACTCCACGAAAGAAACCAATACGGAAACGTGTTCGTAGGGCTAGTAAAGTAGCAGATATTTAGGAGGATGTATGGCAACTAGTTATTCAAGTAAGCCAAGGCTCATTGACGTCCGGTTAGAGTGGTACGTCAAAGCTGAGGAAGCAATATTGACCGGCCAAAGCTATACAATCGGAAATCGGACTCTTACAAGGGCAAATTTAGCAGAAGTAAGGAAAATGATTGATGATTTAGTGGCAAGAGGCGCTAAATTACCAGGTATGGATACAGATAATGGGCGTGGGAACCGGTCAAAACGGGTAGTTTTTAGGGATTAGGAGACTGAAATGGCGAGAAAAAACAAGAAATTTAACGCTAAAATAGGCACTCCGAGGGCTAAAAATAGCGGATATAGTGAGGGCGGGGCCTCTCATAATAACAAGTCATTGAAGGGATATAACCCTAGAAAACTGGGTTATAAGGCTGATATTGGTGCAAATCTATCAACTTTGCGTGATAGATCTGCAGATTTAGCCATCAATACACCAGTCGGAACAGCTGCAATTAACACGAGTACGACTCATACAGTTGGTGCAGGCCTCAATGTGTTCCCTAGACCTAAGTTTCAAATCTTGGGAATCAGTGCAGAGGAAGCTAGAGCATGGGCTCGTAAGGTTCGCGCTGAGTTTGACTTGTGGGCTGAATCAAAAGACTGTGATATTTATCGCAAAAATAATTTATACGATATGCAAAGCATCGCATATCAAGGATATCTTACAGATGGTGATAGTTTCGCCGTATTCAGACGTAAGCCAACTACACCAGATATGCCGTATACGTTGCGCCTTCAATTAATTGAAGGTAATCGTGTAAGTAATCCGCTTACTGATTCCACATATGTTACAGGTGACCCATCTGGTGTTGAAGCGCTTAACCCAAATAATGGGAACCGCATATTGAATGGTATAGAAATTGATACTGATGGCGCTATTGTAGCCTACTGGGTATCCAATCAAGTACCTGGCGAACCAATTACAAGTGTATTAACTACATGGGCAAGGGTTGAAGCATATGGCAAACGTACAAGTATTCCGAATGTACTGCAAATTAGTAATGATACTAGACCAGAGCAGTACAGAGGGGTGCCTTATTTAGCTCCAGTTATTGAAACGCTAAAGCAAGTGTATCGATACACAAATGCAGAACTTACATCGGCCATTATTAAATCGTACTTTGCACTATTCTTTACGGAAGCCGTGACTAACTCTGGTTCATTAAATGATATGTTGGCCGACAATGGTGTTGATGATCCAACGGAACCAGTAGTCGATGTATCAGAATACAATTTAGGACCTGGCACATTAAATGCCTTACCTAAAGGTGTGGATGTAAAAAGTGTTGATGCTTCCAATGCTCAATCTACTTTTGAAGTATTTAGTACCCAACTCATCAAACAAGTAGGTGCTGCACTTAACCAGCCTTACGAAGTATTGATGAAGAACTTTAACTCTTCGTATTCTGCAAGCCGTGCAGCAATGTTACAGGCTTGGGAAGAATATAAACTACGTCGCAAGTGGTTCGCTCGTGACTTCTGCCAACCAATCTATGAGGTATGGTTAATGGAAGCAGTAGCGAACGGCCGAATTGAAGCGCCTGGTTTCTTTGATGATCCATTAATTCGAAAAGCATGGTGCAATGCTGATTGGTTTGGGCCTACTATGTCAATCCTTGACCCTGTTAAGGATATGAATGGTAGTACACTTCGAGTTGAGAATGGAGTTTCCACTCGTGAACGCGAAGCTGCCGAAATGACAGGAACAGACCTTGAAGAAAATATTGCTCAACTTGCATTTGAGAAACAACTTATGGAGAAATATGGCATGGGGCTAGCTGATGCGGTAAATCCTTCCGTTGGCTCTAAATCTACAACGAAAGGAGGTGAAGAGGATGAATAAATTTTGGTCTGTTAAGAATTTTGTAAATCAAGATGGTACCGGTCAATCTGAATTGATTTTGTATGGTGATATTTCTGATACCTCTTGGTGGGGTGATGAAATTACACCTCGTGAATTTGCTAGTGATTTGGCTAGTTGTAATGGTAATGACTTAACAATGCGCATCAACTCTGGCGGTGGTGACGTGTTCGCAGCTCAAGCGATTCACAATATGATTAAAACTTACACAGGTAATGTAACAGCACATATTGATGGATTGTGCGCAAGCGCAGCTACAATTATTGCATGTGCTGCGGATAAGGTAATTATGCCAAGCAATGCTTTGTATATGATTCACAATCCATCCGTATATCTAGGTGATAGCTATGATGCGGACGGCTTAACTAAAATGGCAAACTATTTAGCAAGTGTTAAACAGACAATCGCAAACGTTTATTTGAGCCGTAGCGACGTTTTGACATCTGAACAGGTAAATACACTTATGGATGATGAAACGTGGCTCACGGCGGACGAGGCGAAGTCCTACGGCCTGATTGATGAAGTAGATACGGCGATTACGGACAAAGCTGTTATGAATAACGGAATGGTTATCGTAAACAAAGTATCTTGCAAATACTCGGCCAAAAATGAAGCCAAAATCAAACAATTTTTAACAAGTAAGGAGAAACCTATGACTGAAAACCAATTCATGGCAAGCTTAAAAGGTTTGCTCGGTATTTCTACAAATGAACCTGCAGAAAACGCAGCAGTAACAGCAGAACGCGAACGCGTTGAAGCATTAAATACGTTAAAAGGTGATAATGAAGTCATCAATCGTTTAGTTGATGTAGCTGTTAAAGAAGGTAAAACAGTAGATGAAGTAACACCTTTCATCTCTGCCGTATCTGATATTCCTGCAAGTGATAACAAAGTAGTTGACCAAATTCGACAATTAGTTATTGATCAAATGGAATCTGGTGCGGATAAAGTGGCCCCTCAAGGTGCATCTACACCAGAAACCAATGATGCAGTAGCAAAAGCTAGTGCAATTGATGAAGTCGTAGCATTTGCGAATGCTAAGAAAGGCGGTAAATAATGGCATATTTCGAACAAGTAAATGGTGTCGCAGCTGATTACCTATTAGGTGGTGGCGGTGTACCTGTATTAACTCAAAATGTAAAAGTAGTAGCCGGTGATTATAAACGTGGCCAAGTTCTTGAAAACAACTCTGGTACATTCCAAAAAATCGCAAGTGGTAAGCCTGCGGGTATCGTAGTATCTGATACTACTGCAACTACTGACCACAATGTATTAACTGTATACATTTCCGGTCGCTTTAATCGTGAAGTATTGGTAGTTGACCAAGCTTACAAAATTAATGATCATGAAGCGGACTTCAAGGACGCTCACTTATTCTTAACTAGCATTAAATAGGGGGAACTATATAATGGCAATTGATTTCAAAGATACATTTTCCTTGATGCAAGCTGTGGAACGAATGAAAACTCCGGCAAGTTTCTTGCTTGATACTTTCTTCCCACAAGTTCCAGCAGTTGCAACTTCTAAAAAAATCGCAGTAGAAACTCGTAAACGTGGTCGCACATTAGCACCTTTCGTATCTCGTGGTGCATCTGGCGTTAATGTTAAACGTGCAGGATCTAAAATTGCTTTATACGAAGCACCTATGATGGGCCCTCGTACAGTTATTGACCCAGAACAACTTGATCAACGTGCATTTGCTGAAAACATTGTGTCTACAATGACACCTGCACAACGTGCCGCACAAATGCAAGCTGAAGATTTGTCTTACTTACAAGGCACAATTATTAATCGTAAAAATAAAATGGCAGCCGATTTGCTTACTACTGGTAAATGCAAAATCGAAGGCTATGCTGACGATGGTGAAACAGTTCAAGTTGATGAAATTGATTTCGAATTTGAACAAGACATTACACCTACTACTACTTGGGACCAAGCGGGTGCTGACATTTATGGCGACTTGAAAATGGCGTCCGAAAAAATTCAAGAAAACGCAGGTATCGTTCCAACTGTGTTAGTCGTTGGTAAAAACGTTGAAAAATACATTCTTGATAATGCATCCATCAACAAAATGTTAGCAATTCCTAATCGCGAAAACATGTCTATGTTCAGTTTTGCTCCTGAATACTTGTCTCCACAAGTTCGATATGTTGGCCGTATCATGTCTTTGAACATTGATGTGTACGCATACCTTGAAACATATCAAGATGATGAAGGTAAAGTAAAATCCTTTATTGGTGATGATGCAGCAGTATTAGGTGTTCCTGGCCGTGGCCGTCAACAACATGCAGCAGTAACATTGCTCAACGATGACAATCAATTCACAACATATGCAGGCATTTATGTACCTTACTACTATGCTAATAAGGCTACACAAGAATTAACATTGTCTGTATACTCCCGTTGCGTATTGATTCCTGAAACTATCGACGATTGGGCTACTATTAAGACTAAATAGGGGGTAACCTACTTATGAAAATCAGAGTATTAAAGGGTTATTTAGCACATGAAGGCGAGATGTATGGCAAAGGCGAAGTAGTCGACATCAAAAAGAAAACGGTTGCGTTGTCCTTGCTTGAATCTGATAAGTTTGAATCTGCTGAAGATGATCCTATCGAAGTACCGGAACCATTGGAAGTCGTTCCAGATGAACCAGAAGAAGAAATGGAATTACCTGAAGTTGATGCGGAAGTTACGGTGAAAAAATAATGCGATTTAGAGATTACCTAGAAAGCGATATTGACGATGTATTCCTTAATGAAGACGAATTCGCCGAAGGGCATAATCTAAATGGCACAGTAGCTAAAGCGATTATCCAATCGCCAACGGCGAGGGAGTCATTCTTGTCGAATGGCTCTCACGTATCAAATGACGGATTACACGGGGTGTCTGTATTTGTGCATTGCAAATTAAAGGACATCCCTGAAATTCCATCACAGGGAAACGTATTCCGATTAGATGATGATGTGTACATCGTTCAAAGTGCAACGGAAGAAGATGGGCTCGTGTCTATCGAACTTAGAGCAGAAGCTAGAGGCGGTGTTGACGGATGGTTGAGCTAGAACTTGATAAAAGTGCAGTGAAAACAATTGAAAAAGCACTGGAAACATTAAAAGAAGATAGAGTTCGACGTGTCTGCCAAGCCGCATCTAAGCGTGCTGCAACAACCGCAAGAAAAGCAGGTACGCAAGCACTACGTAATATCTACGCCATTAAAGGTGTATCGGTCGTAAAGTCTGGTGTATCTATTAATAAATTGAATAATGGCACAGAAATGCGTATCAAAGGTGGTTATACTAGCGCTCAAAAGTACTTTAAGATTAAATCGCTTAAACGAAAAGGTGTGTTTGTGTCTATTAAAAAAGGTACAGAAACAAAGGTACCAAATGGCTTTGTTAGTGCATCTGGTATATTCATGAAACGCCAAGGCAAGGACCGATACCCATTAAAAGGGATATATGGACCAGCCTTACCGCAAATGTTTGGCAATGAAACTGTTATGAATGCCATGCAAAAAGAAGGCATGGAAATGTATGAAAAGCGCCTATATCACGAATTAGAGCGTGCGTTAGGAGGTAACTAATGACACCATTAGATGTATCAGACGGCATTGCCGCCTATCTCATGGATGAGTTGCGCAAGCTAAATGAAACAAGTGATGTTACCACGAACCCTATTCGAGTATGGAGCGGGTTCTTACCAAGGGTGGATAAGAATGAAGATAAGCGCAAGTTATGTCCAGCCGTAGTAGTGCATCCGTATTCTGTTAGTGATGCGGATAGTTCGACGGTAGGTATTACTGTATTGGTAACTACTTATGACGAGGCCTTAACAAAAGGTCATGTCGGACTATATCACCTCTTAGAGGTAGTGCGTGAGCGGTTACTATCTGATAATCCAGTAGCACTTAAATATGAAATTAAGGAGAATACCGTTAATACAACAATTCCTGATGATCAACCATACCCTCAATGGGTTGGATATCTTGAATTTGAAGTGTACATTCCAGTTATTCGTAGAAATCTTAACAAGATATTTACGGATAATAAAGTAATTGAATAGGAGACAACGATGAACCCTGTTGTATATGTTGGGCCTTCGTTCCGCAGTAGCCGGTTAAATCAATTCATGGTATTTAGCGACGGTGCACCACTGCCGGAAGCGGAAGACCCTATTTTTATGCATTTATTCGTGCCTCTGGACGAACTCAACCAAGCAATGATTGATGTGAGAACACAAGGCACACAATTAAATGTATTCTATGTTAACGCATTGAAGAATTATAAAGGAGTGAAGTAAATGGCCTTTTATCATGGCGTCAAAACAAGTGAGCAAGCTACCTCTGTAATTGCTCCTGTCCAAACTACTGCCGGCCTTCCAATTGTGTTCGGTACTGCACCTGTACACCTTACAGAAGACCCTAGCGCAGTAATTAATAAGCCAATCATCTGTTATAGCTGGGAAGAAGCTGTTCAACAACTTGGCTATTCTGAAGATTGGACACATTTCACATTGTGTGAAGCAATGTACGCACAATTCAAATTGTATGGAGTAGCTCCAATCGTATTTGTTAACGTATTGGATCCTGCTAAACATAAGAAATCCACTACAACAACTGCTACATTGACAGAAAAGAAATGCATTGTAAAAGCTGCAGTATTGCTTAACACATTGCAAGTATCTAGTGGCGGTCAAACAGGTGTGGCCAACACAGATTACACGGCGGCATTTGATGACAAAAATCAATTAATCATCTCTGTTATCAAAGGTGGTAAGTTCGATTCCGCAAGTACATTGGACCTCACATACGATGAACTCGATGTAGAAAACTTCGATTATAAAAACGTAATCGGCGGTGTAGATAGTAATGAAAAAGCAACAGGCTTTGAATTGATTGATACAATCTATCATCATTTCGGTATTGTGCCTGGTCTTATTGCTGCACCTGGATTCTCTCAACATCCTACAGTCGCTTCCGTGATGAAAGCAAAATCTCGTGTTATTAATAACTTGTTTGGTGCGACTACTTTGGTAGATATCGATACTACACAAGTTGTTAAATACACAGATGCTTACGAATGGAAGAAAGGTAATAGCTATACAGGTGAATCTGAAGTCGTATGTTGGCCGATGGTTCGCAATGGCGATTATATGTTCCATATGTCTACGCACATCATGGGCATTATTGGCAAATGTGATGCATCCAATAGTGATATTCCTACGTTATCCCCTTCCAATAAGTCTATGAATATCACAGGCTTGTGCTTAGCTAATGGTAAGGAAGTAATGCTTACGCATTCGCAAGCAAACTTATTGAACTCTCAAGGTATTATGACGGCCGTTAATATCAATGGTTGGGTATCTTGGGGTAACTATACAGGTGCATATCCTGGCACAACTGATGTTAAGGATACATTCATTTGTGTACGCCGGTTCAATGATTGGGATGACCAAACATTCATCTTAACCTATTGGCAAAAAGTGGATATGCCTATCTTGCCTCGTAATATCAAGACAATTCTTGATAGTGAAACAATCCGTCTTAACGGTCTTACTTCTCGTGGCTTTATCTTGGGCGGTCGTATTGAATTCAAAGAAGCAGAAAACCCTACAACAGATTTGTTGAATGGTATTATTCGCTTCCATAAATACCGTACACCTCCAATTCCAGCGCAAGAAATTGAAAGCATTTCTGAATACGATGTTTCTTATTTCAAAACGCTATTTCAAACAGTATAGAAAGGGGTAATTAATCATGGCATCTATCAATCAAGTGCCGGAAGTACTTAATGACTTCCGTGTATACGAAGAAGGCTCTGACAACTGTTTAGGTGTTGCCAAAGTGGAATTACCTAGTGAATCTGTAATGACTCAAACTGTAAAAGGTGTGGGCATTGCAGGTGAAGTAGAAGCGCCAGTTATTGGACACTACTCCTCTATGGAAACAAAACTTACTTGGAACACTCCAACAGAAACTACACACCGCCTTACAGGTGGTCGTGGCGTACGCTTAGAAGTACGTGGTGCTATCCAATGTTGGGATAGTGGCAAAGATAAATATGTAATCGTGCCTACACGTGCTGTTATTCGTGGCCGTGCTAAATCTAAAGAAAATGGCACATATGAATCTGGCAATACTATCGATGCAACGAACACAATCGAAACTACATACTTGAAACTCGAACAAGATGGCAAGGTAGTTCGTGAAATCGATAAATACGCCTATAAAGATTCTATTTCTGATGGCACCGACTTCCTTGGCGATGTTCGTGCTGCACTCGGTATTTAGTCTGTAGAAAGGACGATCACTAATGAGTAAACATAACACTATGAACGAAACACATGAACAAACAGGTATTGAATTAGTAAAAGCTGGTCATTCCTTACAATTTGAAGGCATCAGCGGGTACACATTAATTAAATGCGAAAAGTCCGCTAAGGGTGAAGATAAAACTATTACAGTTCCGGCATTATCCATGACGTATCAAGCACATGTAGCAGCTGCTGTATGCGGATGTAAAGTGGATGATATTTATAGTCTCCCGGCTGCCGATTTCACTAGAGTGTGCTTAGAGGTACAGAATTTTTTGCTCAATTCCGAAAAATAACAGACCTAGAACGGTATTTTACTGAGTGTGCAATTACGTGTAGTAAATACACTAGCACACCGATGGACTACTTCATTAGAGAGCTAGACGTGGATGAGTTCATAGTCCACGTTCGGCTCATTAGTGATAGTATCGAGCGCGAGAATAAAACAATGAAAGGGAGAAAATAATGGCCAATAAAGTCTTAGAAATGGCGATTGCCATTAAAGGTAAACTCGATGGCGGGTTATCTTCCTCCGTATCAAAAGCATCTCAGGAACTCAATAAATTATCTAATGTAATCAAAGATCAACAGGCGCAATATAGAAAACTACAAGCTATATCGCAAAAGACTGGTAATGTTAGCGATAGGAACGCAGCAATTGCAGCTGAGCAAAAGCTGAATTCTATGTTACAACGGCAAGCCCGGTTACGGTCTAATATCGCAAGTCAGACGGCGCATCAAAATGCAATCAGTAAAATGGGTGGTGCAAGTCCTTTAGCAGGTGCTGCATCAGCTGCGCAAGGTGCTAGTGCTGCGGTAAGTGGTATTACAGGAAAGCTTGCAAGTTTCGCTATGGTTGCCGCCGGTGGGTTTGGTATTGGTGCCATTATAGATAATGTAGTAAATGCTGGCGAAGCACTTTATCAATTGTCTAATAAATTACATATGACAACCGCTGAAACGGCACAATTTAAGAAGATTATGACATTAAGTGGTGTTGATGTAGAAGCGGCCGCAAAGTCTTTCGCTAAAATGGATAAGACTTTGGCTGGTGGCGGTAAAAGTGCTGAAGCTTTGCAAGGATATCTCAGTCAATTTGGTGTATCCTTAACCGATGCCAATGGCAAGTTATTGCCTATGAATCAACAGTTGGATGCAATGGCTAAAGGTTACCAAAATGCGGTAGCACAAGGCCGGGGACAAGAATTCATGCTTGAAACGCTAGGTGCAAAAGGCATGGAGCTTACTAAAGTATTTGAGAACTATGCAGATGCACAAGCGGCCGCATCACAAATCAAAGGCGTCGGAATAGATCCTAAATCACTCCATGAAATATGGCTACAAATGAACATCTTGAAAGCGGAAGCTACGCAAGTTGCATTAGGGTTGGCACAAGCCTTTATACCGATTGCTCAGCAAATATTACCGGCACTAATACCGGTATTGCAAGCTGTTGTAACCTTCATGAAGGATAATAAGGAAGCTATTGCCGCCGTAGTCACTAATGGATTGAAATTAGCCTTACTGTATGGTACGGCTACAAAACTAGCATCAGGTATTACTACAATTACCACGGCATTTAAAGGTGTAGAAACGGCAACGGGTGCATTTAAAGCAGCGGGTGCATTAATAGGTGGTCCATGGGTAATCGCTATCATGGCGATTATTGCGGTGATATACCTATTAGTAACTAATTGGGATACTATCTGTGCCACGTTAACATCTGTTTGGGATAGTGTATGTTCTGGATTGAGTTCAATATGGGATAGCGTATGTTCTGCTTTAAGTTCCGCATGGAGTGCCATTATATCCGGTATTATGGCTGTAATTAATGGGTTCTTATCATTAGGCCTTAGCGCATTTAATGCATTGAAAGCGGCAATAATTGCTTATGTAAATCTATGGTTAAACCTACCAACATATATTGGTATGGCCGTAGGATTCATAATAGGCATTATTTTGCGATTACCAGAGATAGCGGTACAAGTTGGTACTGCTGTTATATCTGCCGTTGTATCATTCGCTACTGAATGTTATAACTTCGCAGTTACTACATTTAGTGCTATGGTCGATGATATCTACAACTTCTTAATTAACTTACCTATGTACATGATCACTTTGGGCGCTGAGTTTGTAGCGGCGGTTATTTCGTTTGCCTCTGAGGCATATGCTACGGCCACATCATGGATTAGTAGTTTGGTTAACGATGTTATTAATTTCATCATGAATTTACCTAGTGCATGTGCTGATGCGGGAGCCAGTTTCGTAGCTGCCGCAGGCCAATGGGCAAGTGATGCCTATAATGCGGTATTAGACTGGATTAAACAAATTCCTAGTGCTGTATCTAATGCAATTTCAGGCGCATGGGATAGCATTAAGGCTCAATTTAATGGTGGCTTTACTGTAGGTGTTCAAGCTGCAGGCGGTAATGCGTATGCTAATGGTGGTGTGATTACATCTCCGGAAGTCGCATTGATTGGTGAAGCTGGATATCCTGAAGTAATTGTACCTATTGATGGTAGTGATAATGCTATGAACCTATGGCAAACGGCCGGACGAATGTTAGGTGTGGGTGGTGCGCAGTCAGCTATAGTGCCTACTGTATCATTAGCACCTAGCGTACCTGTGACATCCTCATCTAGTAATAGTGGGGCGCCTGTACAGATTACATTTGCACCAGTTATTAATGCTGGTAATGGTTCAACTGATGATATTATGTCGGCATTGGACGCTAAAATGCGTGAATTTGAACAAATGATGCGTAGCTATACCGCCGGACAACGGAGGTTAAGTTATGACTAGTTATACAACAATACAAGGGGATATGTGGGATTTAATCGCTTATAAGGTGTATGGCAACGAACGATACATTAATCTATTGTTAGAAGCAAACCAAAAACATCGTAATACGGCGATATTTTCCGCTGGTGTTGTGTTAACATGCCCAGATGTTCCTGCTGATTCCTTGCCTGAATTCTTACCACCATGGAGGCGATAGTATATGAGCTTACAAAAGAGCCTAGCTAAGGTCCAGAAATGGAAGAAAGATTTAACGCCACAAACGAAGTTAGCACGGCGGGCATGGTGTACGATTGGTTACCAACATTGGGGGAGTAAGGAGTCAAAGGACATCACCGACGATATTAGTAAATACCTTCTTGATGTAACTTTCACAGATAACCTTTCAGGAACTGTAGATGACGTGGCTATCTCACTAGAAGATAGGGGCCGTCTATGGGTCGGCGATTGGTACCCTGTGAAAGGGTCATTACTAGAAGTGGCAATTAATACCGTAGCATGGGAGAAATTAGGGGATGAACAATTTACGTTGCCAATCGGCAAATTTGAAATTGATGAATTCGAGGGCAGTAGCCTTCCTGATGTAGTTAAAATCAAAGGTGTCGCTATTATCGGTAGTACTGACTTGCGGGAGAAAAAGAAAGACAAATCGTGGAAAACTACAACGCTTAAAGCGATTGCTACCGAGAAAGCAAAAGATAATAAATTAAAGCTAGTATGGGATGCGGATTTTGACCCACCGTTAAAAGATGCATCACAAAGTGCTGAATCAGACCTCGCATTCTTGCAGAAACTATGCAATGATGCGGGGTTTTCTCTTAAGGTATCCACTGAACAGTTGATTATATTCGATGATTATAAATACGAAAACGTGAAGCCTAAAGTTATAATTCGTAGACCAGGTGGCCAATATCAACCTGTACAGACGAAGGAAGGCGAGCAACCGCCTTTGATTATTACTAGAGCCTTATCTTATTCGTACAAAAGTAAAACTCGTGAAGTATATCGAGCATGCCATGTGAAATATACAGATAAGGATAAGAAATCCGTTATCGAGGATACATTCGAAGATCCTGACCGTAAGGGTCACACGTACCTTGCTGTATTAGAGGTTAATGAACAGGTTAAAGATAAGGCTGAGGCAAAGAGATTGGCTAAAAAGAAGCTAAGAGAAGCCAATAAAGAAGCCGATACAATGTCTTTTAGTTTTCCTGGCAATCCTCTTATTATGGCATCGGTTACGGTTAATCTCGAAGGATTTGGGGTGTTCGATGGTAATTATTTAATTACTAAAGCAACGCATACATTAGGGGCCAATTATTCAACGTCGATTGATGTAAGGAGGTGTTTAAATGGCTACTGACATATTATCCACATTAGCGGATATGATATTTATTGGAAATGTTTCAAGTACAATTCCTGAAGAAGGTAAAGCCGTTGTTACACGCCTAGATAGAGAAGGTGTTGTAACGGCGCCATTATCTGTCATTAATCGAGGTGCAGCACATGATAAGGACTATTGGATGCCGGCTATTGATGACCAGGTATTGTGCATTATGTTGCCTAATCGGTCCGGACGTGGGTTTTCCGATGGATTCATTATTGGCACATTCTTTAGTAGTGCGGATCCGACTCCAGGCGGTGCGGATAATGGTAAACGTGTGCTTACTGTTCCTGGAGATATGACTCTTAATGTTGGAGGTACTTTATCAATTAATTCAAGCGGTGGGGATGTAGTGGTCAATGGTATTTCCTTAGTTCATCATGTGCATGGCGGTGTAGTGTCTGGTGGTTCTACAACATCAGGACCAGAATAGGAGGTATAGATGTATATCGGTTATTTGGCGGATATAGTATTTTATACCGCATTAGATAATGTTCTTACTGTATCGGATGTAACGCGTTCAGGTAGTGCTCGATGGGAAAAGCACAATTTGATGTTAGAAAAGCCTGTCAAACAATTTAGCGGACCTGATGTGGAACAAATTACATGTAAGATTCTTATTTCTGCATCACTTGGACAATCTCCAGATAGTACTGTTAAGAAATTGCGAAATTATCGCGATACGGGGGCTGTATTACCGTTTATTATCGGTGGTAAACCTGTTAGTCAAAACTACTTTGTCATCATGTCTATGAGCGAGGATAGCTTATTCACGGATGCATACGGTAAGACTCAATCTATTGAGGTTTCTCTAACTCTTGAGGAATATTCGGATAATAATACAGTAGAAGAAAAGTCCATGCTAAATCAATATGGTCAGAAGTTCAATAAAGTTAATACGATATTGAGGAGGTTCTAGCCATGTCAGCAACGTATGAAATTAAACCAGTAACTGACAATAGGATATCGCTAGCACCTGAAAGTGAAGTCGCTGAGATTTTGCAGAATGTGCAAACGATTATTTCTACTGTTCGTGGTAGCGTGCCACTAGATAGGGAGTTTGGTATTGATGGTCGTATTATTGATATGCCTATCCATCAAGCACAAGCGCATCTATCTAATGACATATTCCAGCAAATTAAAAGGTACGAACCACGTGCCAAAATTAGTGATATATCATTTGCCGCCACACAAAATGGGGCGTTAATTCCGAAAGTGATGGTGACTGTATGAGATTATCTGATTTACCTAATGTTGAATTCTTTAACACCGATAAAGAACATGTTCAACAAAAGGTATTTGATATTTACACAACAATAACAGGGCGAACCTTGGGAGAGGGCGATCCTGTTACTTTATTTTTAAATGTAATTTCGGAAATTATTATCCGATTATTGAACGATGCAAATTATGCAGCTAAACAAAATCTATTAGCCTATGCAGAAGGCGATAACTTGGACCATGTTGGAGCTGTTCCTGCTGCTGTTGAGCGATTAAAGGCAACGAAAGCGACTACAACAATTCAAGCAACATTGTCAGCAGTGCGCACGAACTTTGTCATTATTCCAAAGTGGACTAGAATATCAACTGGAAGTGGCGAATATTTTGCTACTGTTGAGGATTTGGTTATTCTACCAGGTCAACTTAATGGATCCGTAAAAGCAGAAGCACAAATTGCCGGGGCGCGAGGCAATGGGTTTAAGCCGGGCGAGATAAGTACAATTATTGATCCTATAGCTTATGTGGATACGATGCGTAATATAACTCTATCTGAAGGTGGTTCTGATACAGAGGACGACGAATCGTATCGCGAACGTATTCATGAGGCTCCAGAATCGTTCTCTGTGGCAGGCCCTGAAGGGGCGTATGAGTATTTTACAAAGTCCGCGTCGCACCTTGTGGCAGATGTAGGCGTATCTTCTCCACGTCCAGGTGAGGTTAATATTTATCCCTTATTAGCAGGAGGAGGACTTCCTGGGCAAGAATTGCTCACGACTATTACGGATTATTTATCTGATAAGAAACGTAGACCTCTGACTGATAAGCTGACTGTATTAGCACCTACTACTACGCAATATAACATCGACGCTAAGTATTACATTGAAAAAGGCGCCGATGCAACGGTGGTAAAAGCTAAGGCAGATAAAGCAGTTAATGACTATGTTATATGGCAAAAGTCAAAATTGGGCCGTGATATAGTACCCAGTCGATTGGTTCAAATGCTCATGGATGTATCCGGAATTAAACGCGTTGAAGTAACGGCACCTATATTTACCCCGATTGCAGAACAAAGCGGCGTGGCAGTAGCCAATACAATCGCTGTAGCGCTCGCAGGAAGTGAGGAAGAATGATACTTGATAGCAAGTATACTAGTGCGGAGCATCTTCCGTCCTCAATCGATAGGGAACCAGTTAAGTCCCTTGCTAAAACGTGGGATGATATGCTGGCCGAATTTATGAATACGAATACTCTGCTATTATGGTCGTCTATTGATACTGAACCAGAGAGTGTAATTGATCATTTAGCGTATCAATTACACGTGGATGACTATGATAGTAGGTTACCGATAGAGACTAAACGTGAAATGGTGAAGAACTCAATTGATATTCACCGCCATAAGGGCACGCCGTATGCTGTTGAAAAGGCCGTACAGACTATATATTCTGATTCAAAAACCGAAGAATGGTTTGAATATGGCGGGAAACCGTACTATTTCAAGGTTACGCTAATCACAGCCCCATTAAGAGGCGAAACAGATATAGCTAAGCTTGTACGTGCTATTAATGCGGCTAAAAATGTACGGTCCTGGCTAGATGGTATTGAATTCATTCGACGAATTAACTTCAATAAGTATTTTGCCGGATGGTGCGGTGTATCTAGGAAAGTGAATATCAAGTGTGATTTCACGAATGCATGGCGCATTAATTTGAATACCCATGTAACGTCTTACACCGTTGAATCTAAGAAAACGAAGATTAATGTAGCGCTAGATAATAGCGTTAGATAGGAGGAATATATGGCAGAATGGTCAAATGCAACCATGACTGATATCGGTGCTGATCTTCAAGCGAAGGTAAATGCAGGCAAAACTAAATTGACATTCACTAAAATCAAAGTCGGTAGTGGCGTTAATGCAACGAATCCATTGGCACTAACTGATGTAATCTCCTCTAAATGGGAGACTACTAATTTTGTAGTTAAACAAGAAGGTAAAATCGTAAGCGTTGATACGTTTATTACAAATAACGGCATAAAAGAGGCATTTAGAATGTCAGAAATTGGGTTATTTGCCAATGATCCAGATAAAGGAGAAATATTGTATGCATACCTAACAGATCCTGAACCTGATAGAATGCCGGCAGAAGGGGGTGCGGTTGTTGTATCTCAAGAGCTAACTATCGGAATGATGTTTAGTAACACTGGCAATGTATCACTCACAGTTAATATGGGGGCGCTAGTTAATCAGGAACAACTTAAAGAGCATAACTCATCTACTTCATCTCACTCTCCTATAACAGACCAAATCAAAGCAATCCTTGGAAGTGCAAATTGGAAAGACACTCCTGCTAGTACACTTGTTACAATTAAAAATTTGTTGGGCCAAGGTGCTATAGTAGCATCTAAACTTGATGCTAGCGCAGGCTTTGTTAAATTTGCAAATGGTTTCACTATCCAGTGGGGACGCGATAACTATGATTCTGATGAGAGGAGTCATTGGGTTACTTTTCCAATATCATTTATTGAATGCTATTCTGCGGTGCCGTCTATAATTGGAGGTTCTAGTGATAGCATTAAGATTTACAATATTAATAAGACGGGTTTTGAAAAAGTTTCTTATTATAACTTTCAAACAAATAAGACAGTCTCGAGACCGTGTCTTTGGTTAGCAGTTGGTAAAGCTTAATGCCCAGTGGGGAATATCCTGGTTTGATTCCAATAGGTACTACAAAGATATTTCGCTACCGATTAACAGTACTGTTCTGGTATCCTTAGCCACCGACGACTCTGTCAGTGTTGCGACTTCTGGATCGGAATGCTTTATTTCGTGGAACAGTGGATTTTCTCAATCTAATAGAACCGCAATCAGATTCTTAACTAACAGAGCAGATACTGGAAGTTTTGTGTGGATAGCCGTCGGATTATCTTAATACCCAGTGGGGAATAGGCGGCCAAGATAATGTAACTAAGACAGAAGTGCGATTCCCTATCAAATTTACAACTTTATTCATGGCGAACGCTATTGATGCGTACTGGTCGGGCTCAGATACCCCTAGGTATTTTGCCAACTCCGTGACTGAGAGCGACACCACTAAGGCCGTATTTTCGGCAAGTGATAGATATGCTGCTTCTTATTACTGGTTCGCTCTAGGAAAAATTTAATTACCTATAATCAGAAACATAATCTGGTCACCAACACCTTGCTGCCCTCTATAATCACTATCCTTGTACGTCAACTGATTTCTAGATGTCGATAAAATGATTTCAGAAAATGAATAATCACCGTTATATCTTGTTGCAGAAACGGCGATAGTTTTATTACTGAACTCTATCGGATATCGCACAGTCCATGGCTTTGGTTGATTATTAGCATTAAATAATACCCACTGGGGAGTTACTTTAATAATTCTATTGTTTTACGTAGTTCCCGAATGGTTTTGTGCGTGTATACCCTGGTAGTGATATCGCCTTGTTTATGACCTAACAATGCGCGTAACGTGTTAGGCGGCGCAATCGCATCAAGTAGACTTGCAAATGTGTGCCGGGTATCGTGGATAGTATGCTTGCAGTTAAGTTGTTTCATAATATCATGGAAATGCTTGCGAAATGATGTGTAGCTGATAGTGAATAGATAATTGTCTGTATCGTTGTATAATTGCTCAATTAATGGCATGATGCGGTGATGGATGGGAATGATACGCCCTTCACCAGCTTTTGTTTTAGCGTGTCTCACAATAAGGTATAATGATCGTCTATTGATATCTTGCCTACGTAAGTTAAGTAGCTCGCCGATACGGAGCCCGGTGTAGAGCAACATTAAAATCATTTGGGAATAAGAATTATCTATCGCCCATAATTTGTTGATTTGTTGGCGAGTGAATACTCTTCTTTTAATCATTGGTATATTGGGCCCTAGATTTAAGTGTGAGGCGTAATTAGTGATAGGGTAATCTTGGATGATTGCGTAATTAAATAATTGATTAAGTAACGTGCGGACTTTCTTACATGATGAGTAAGAAAGTCCTTTTACGTGCATGGAATTAATCACATTTTGAAGGTGCTGAAAATGAATATCCGTGATAGGCATATCCGCTATGTTGGATATGTGTTTAAAAGCAATATGGTAAGACTTAACGACACTCTTAGTAATAGCTTGTGAGTGAATAGGCAACCACTCGTTAAATAGTTGCCTTAATGTAATGGTATTGTGTTGTCTACGTTTTAGTATAACGGCGTAACGGCGCATAATTTCACCTCCGAAAGGATGCTACTATGAATCAATATGTATTTATTTTAAATGACAAAGGGGAGCGTATTACATCCCTGTGTGATAACACGTTGAGCCGTGATGATATTATGGCGCAAGCTGAACACGATTATCCAAATGCACAATATGTGTATTCTGCAGATGGTGACAGTATGCTAGATGAATTTATGAGCGGTAAATTGTATGTAAACGGAAAATTTATTGAGCCTGATCCGTATGTTCCTACAAAGGAAGATAAGATTAACGCTATAAAAGCTGAATATGAACCCCGCTTCAAAACGCTAGAAGAAGCGCAACGTAGATTGCTACTTATGGAAAAACCTACTAATGCAATTAGCACTCAATATATCAAGTTGAATAACGAAATGGTCGCACGAATTAAGGAGGTGCAATAATATGCCTAAATATATCGGTGATAGCAAAGTTCCTGTTATGGAATTCTGTGAGTACTGCTGGGAAGTACTCAACGATGACGGTACATGTCCAACAGAAGGATGCGTGCACAATGATTTAATGGCTTTAGATGAAGAATCATAAGGGCATGGGGGAGTGAATGGATATTCTTAATGATATTTTAATCATGCTCATCAGTGGTATATCGCATGAACATATAGTCAGTATGGGGGTAGTGATTATTTTAACCACTACATTATTATTTATGGACACAATTCAACGAATTGCTGCAGAAGTGTTGCGGTATAACAAGGATAATCACAGACCTAATAATCCTATTACGCTACTAACAACGTTAGCCTGGTACGGATGGGGAAAAGGTAGGTATATTGATGAAACCACTGGTGAACGGCGTAGATATTTAATGAGTGAACGCCTTAGAGGTGATTTGTTAAAGAAACTATGCGTTCAATATCCGGCATGGATGATATTATCCATCGTTTTTATTTCGTTGCCAGATATCCCTATTCCAAATACAGACTTATTCTTAGACCATCTTTTTTCTTACGCGTTTATGTTGATACCATTTTTGGCAGAATGTTGGTCTATCGTCGAAAATTTACGAGAAATGGTTGAAGATGATCTAATCGACATTGGAAAGATGTTTCAATATACAATTGAAATTATAAAAGCATGGAGGGGTAATGGATAAGCTAGCTATCATTAATCGCATCAAGCGGTCCTATCAGTCTATCCGAATAGCTGGTATACGGCCAACTGGTGTACTAGCAACGAGGGCTCTAGTCCTAGTCATGCTAGTGCCTATGGTGTTAGTCGTTGCCCAGTATGTATTATCAACGATTAAAGGGTATGTATCACCTGAGGCGAATCAACTTATCGATAAGGGCGTATTCATTATTGACCATATATTTGTGCTGTCAGTGCTTATGACAATTGTGGGGCTGTGTGGCATGTTCATCGATAAGAACCATAACGGCATACCTGATAAGTTAGAGGAACAGACTACATTACCTTTGAACCGACCTAGTATTCAACAATTAGCGGATGAAATTAACCATGACGAGAGGGGGAAATAAATGTTTAGACAATTAACAATGGACGAGTTAAAGTCCTTAGCACTCGATGCATATGGAAAAATTGAAAAAGCGTACTACCATTGGACAGGTGTAAAGGGCGGTAAGCACTTTGCGGATTATCATATCAACATCGACCGAGCAGGCTTGATGTGGACGGATATGGAAGCTTTAACAGATTATAAGGAACATACCTACATGCGTAACAGTAACGCCGTAGGTATAGCCATTGAAGCGTGTTGGGATGCTGTTAGTGAAAACAATTTAGGTAGCGAACCACCAACAAAAGCGCAGTTGGTTACGATGACACAAATTATGGCAGTGCTTACAATCAATGCAGGTGTACCACTTGACATACAACACCAAATGACACACGCGGAAGCAGCAGATAATAAGGACGGCCTAGACCTCTATTATTTAGATCCGACTGGGTACCCAAATAACACATACGGCCCAGACTCCAACGTTGACCGATGGGACCTCTTAGTGTGCCATGAGGGCGACGAACGATGGAGCGGTGGAGATTGGTTACGTGGCACCGCTCGATGGTGGGGCGCTCAGTGGGGCAGTACTATTTAGGAAGGAGTTACTATGTATGAAACTATCAAGAACAAAGTTATATCTGCGTTTACTCTTAAGCGTGTTATTTGTGGTGTGCTTAGCATTATTTTCATCTATTTCGCATGCAGCCTCATCGGAGGGTACCTCGACACAAGAGCCGACTATCAGCGTACCCGTGAGCAGTTGGAACGAACTCAAAGGGCGCTTGATGAAAGCAGAAAGCTCAATCAACAACTCCGAGAAAGCATTGCAGCAAGCCAACAGCTTAACCGCGACGCAGGGAACAGCATTAACAGAATTGAAGATTATCAACGAAGAACGGACGAAGGAATTGAACGCGCTCAAAGCAATCAACAAGAAACAGGGGCAAGAATTAACGAAAGCCTCCAATCTCTTGACAACGCAAGAAGCGAAATTGAACGAAGCCTCGACCTCATTAGAAGAATTGACAGAACAAATCAAACGCAACAAACGAACCGAACAGCGCCTTAAACGGCAACGTGACACATGGGCCGTGGTAAGCGGTGTATTTGGATTGGCAGGTGCAATTCGTCGATGACTGAGAGGTGATCCATACATCTCCTGAGCATGAGCAGGTGGACTCATGGATTGACTATATAAAAGACCTTACCAGGATATAACTTGGTAAGGTCTTTTTTTTATATTTAATTTATTGCATACAATCTAAAAATATGGTGTAATTAGGGTAATAATAGGAGGTGGGAGTAATGCTGAAAATTCTTAATTGTAATCCACATTTTATGAGGGACCCAGTGCCCGTGTCGAACTATGCTGAAGCGTGGGACGTAATATGTTCCATGCAAAGGGAATTAGGTCAAGGGATACTTGCTGTTGACAGAGAGGCTTGGGAAGTTTTGGGATTAGCTGAGCATTTCCCTGAATTTGTTTGGAAAGAAAATGTAAAGGCGGTATACATTAATAGCGATAAATCGTTACTGATTCCTGCCCCAAGGAGATATTGTAGATCTAATGTTTTGAAGCTTATCAAATTCTTTGGACTCCACTATTCTATCCGAGAAATATAAATGTATATATGACATCATTTTGACATCATATTATATAAAAATATAGTGAAATATAAATAGATACGCTAGTAATCGAGCTAGATAATTGCTGTATTTATAAGTTTTGTGTGTGAACTTTAAATGCCACGCCATCTTGAGGGGGTGGTGAGCTAACGCTCGTGCGGGTTCAAGTCCCGCCAACCGCACCAAATATAAGGACCTACAGTTTACTGTAGGTCTTTTTTTCGTTATTTTGATATTAAAATATATTTAATGAGTTTATCTTCTCCTTTTAAACCTGAGAAGTGTTGGCAGGTTTTCACAATCCGTGTACAATCATAGTAATTAGTAATATACATTTATATATATAGTTTTCAATATGAGAGAAGATTATGGTTTTTAATTATGGTGAGACGTTACGTATCCGAAGGGATCTATATACGATTTTAGGCAAGATACGCTATATTGATACTCATGGAAAAATTGGGTATGAGTATAAGTTAGTTAGACATAAGAATAATGCAGAGTTTTGGCTCAGTTGGGATAAGAAGCGAGATGCGTACCAGTTTTCCAAGTTGTGTGGAAAAGCACTACCAGCCGATATGAAACTCATAGATAGTGGTTATGAGATGGTAACGGGCACTTGGGGTGAGGTAGACGTAGGTACTACTGATACTGCTAAATATAAAGAGTATGAAAATGCTGATGGTACTGCTACGTTTTCTGTTCAAGAGTGGGCTTTTGAAACGGAATATTCAAAAGGCTTTTACATTAATAAAGAATACGTATCTGTCGAAAAGGATTCAGAGGTAACCGAGTCTATTCTAGATAAAATGGATACGATTAAGAAGCTAAAGTTCATAGGACCAATCGGTTGGATTTTGGGGAACTTACTACTTTATATGCCAATCTTTGATATAAAAATATTGAATGATGTACGGGATGTACTTACCTGGCCTTATATAGTAGCTGGGAGTATAGTCCTTGGTATCATTGTGGTTTGTGCTTTCATTATTTCCAGAACTATGCGTTGATGAAAACACATCGGTTATATAGGAGTCCCTTTCGTGGGGTAAATAAAAGGTCGTAACATGTATTTAATACATATTACGACCTTTTTACTATAGGATTTATTTGTTAGGGGTTAGCTATTAGCTTCAGCTGGTTGAAGTTGTTCAAGTTCAGCTTCTTTAGCATCTAATTCTTTGGCGCCAAAATGAGCCAATACACAGAATGTAATACAAAGAACACATGCTACTAATAAAAGATAGAAACCTGCATTCCAACCAAATTTATCTGCTAAAACACCAAATAGTGTTGTACCTAAGTTTGCACCAACAATGTAACTCATGAATCCACGAAGACCAACAGCAGAACCTACTGCAAATGGTGGTACAATATCCATAGTTTGTACTGAAGCTAAGAATTGAGGAATGTAGATTAAACAACCTACAATAGCAGCGAAGAAAGTAACCCATAAGAGAGACTCGCTTTGCCAATAACCAAATATACAGAAGAAGATAATACTTATAGCAATGATTGCAGGTGGCATGCGATAACCTTTAAAGAATTTATCGGAAATGTAACCTGCAAAAATAGTTGAAGGGATAGCCGCCCATTCAAAGAATAAAAAGGCAACAGACATTTCTGCTTTGGAGAAACCCTTTACTTGTAATAAATAAATTGGAAGCCAAGTAAGCATACCAAAGCGAATCATGTAAACAAAGGTGTCAACTAATGATACATACCAAGCGTTTTTATTTTTTAATACGTATTTTACAAAGATTTCTCTTGTGCTCATATGCGGTGCTTCAGAACTTCTGTGCGCCTTATGAGCTGTGTCGGCGATGATTTCACTTGTTGGTGGTAAGCCTTCACGTTCAGGGCTTTCTTTGATTAAGAAAGAAATGGCAATTGCTATGATAACTGCAATAAGCGCTGGTACACCATAACTCCCTAATTGCCAGTGATCTGTAGTAGTGAAATATAATGCGGCGGCTACGATTGGTGCTACGATACCACCACCGAGATTGTGTGAAATATTCCAGATAGCTCCATAACGGCCACGTTCCTGTTTTGGGTACCATTTAGCTAAGGTGATAAAGGATGGTCCTACACCAAATCCTTGGAAAAAGCCATTTAGTACTACTAAAACTAAGAAGAAGGCGAGACTATCGGCAAAGCTCATAAAGATATTGATAATTGCACAGCAAATGAGACCGAAAGCCATAAACTTGGCAGGACTTGCTTTGTCCGCAAGACTACTCATAAAGCCTTTACTTAAACCATAAGCGATAAGCATACCACTAGATAGCAAACCAATTTCTGTTTTGCTCATATGGAGGATATCTGATAAAAAGTGTGTTGATAAGGCAAAGTTATTACGAACAATATAGTACGCAGCATAACCTATAAAAATACCAATTAATGATTGCAATCTATATTTATAATATAGATTCATAATCATGCTTTGTGGAACTGATGATTTTGCCTCTTTAGGTTGTAGAAATGAAAACATAGTTATTACCTTTCTTTCTTAATAACTAAATCCTATTGCATTGTTAATACTACCATTTCTATAGAATTCATGTAAATGATTTATGAGATAAAAATATTAATTTGTAACTTTAAATTGCTTATTATTAGCTGAAAATGTGTATAGAAAATATTTGAATTATAGACAAGTACTTCTTAATATATTAGATTAAATATATTGGGAGGTTATTATCTATGAAATATTTACGCCGTGAACTTAATCAAGTGGAAAAAGAATATGTAAAACAATTTGGTGAAGATTCTTTAAATCGTGTCATCCTTCATGATCCTGATACAAAGGATAAACAAGAGGTGCAAGATACTATTGATATTCTAAAAGAAGCAATTGCAAAAAATAAACCTCTAGAACAGGTTCCAGAGGATATGTGGAAGCTTATTGAGTTTTAATGTATATGAATTCCATACAATAAAAAGGCACATTGTTTTATGCGCAGACCATCTATAAATGAATTGTTTAAGATGGTAGTTAAAAACAATGTGCCTTTGTTTTATAGTTTGTAGAGTTCAGGTTTGCGATCTCTAAAAATGTTAATTTTATTGCGAATATCCTCTACTACGGTGAGGTCGATATCTACAGATGAGATGCCCTCCCTAGTGTCCATTTCGAGGAGGTTTGTACCCCATGGATCGTATACAGCGGAGTGACCAGTGCTTTGAACTCGACCTACTGTACCACAGCCGTTGACAGCACATAAGAAGAGTTGGTTTTCAATAGCTCGCACTTCGTTTAATACTTGCCAGTGGCGTAAACGCATAGTAGGCCATTGAGCAGGTACAAATAATAGCTCTGTATTTGATAATGCAGCCATTCTTACGAGCTCAGGGAAGCGAATGTCGTAACAGATAACCGTACTACAAGGAATGCCATCCAATTCAAAATGAGTGGTATGCGTACCGCTAGCGAAGTATTGGTCCTCTTTAGCAGGACTAAATCCGTGCATTTTGGAATACTCTCCTACGAGCTTGCCTTCACGGTTGTAAGCATAGGATGTATTAAATACTAAATCCTCTTTTGCTACGGCTACAGAACCGCCCACAATGTTTACATTGTGTTCTTTTGCGAATGTACTTAATAAAGCTTTTGTTCTTTCTCCATTTCTGTCAGAAATATTGATTAAATCCTTAGATGGATGAAATCCTGTATTCCATGTTTCGGGCAAGACGATAATGTCAGGCTTTTCTGATAGGGCTTGTGAAAGTAATTCTTGGACGCGCGCATAATTGTATTCCACTTCGTTTACATAGACGTCCATTTGTATAAGGCTTAAGCGTTTTTTCATAAGAAATCCTTTGTCTATTGGATAAGCATAATTTTAGAAATATGTATTATAATTAGAATATTAAAGCATTATTGAACGGATTACAATATAGCTCTAAATAATCGTAGAAGTTTTGAATGATTTTAGATACCGAAGATTTATATGAATTTAGATGTTATGGTGAAATATTATGGAATTAACAGAAGTTATAAACTCTCGTACTAGCGTACGTAAATATAAAGAAACTCAATCAGTAGGGGTCAACATAATTCAGGAGTTAGTATCTCTTGGTATGCGAGCTCCATCGCCTAAAAATCGTCAGCCCTGGCAGGTTATTCATGTGACGACAGTGGAGAAAGAACATTTTGTGAATTTAGGCTTTCAGGTGTTAGAGCAATATAAAGAACATAAGGAACATTTTGGTAGTTTAGAGATTAGTCTTAAGGCTATGCAAACTGCTAGTGACTTGCTATTTGTGTTTAATCCTTATGATCACTTGCCTGACTATACTCGCGTGTGGGAGAAAAGTGACTTACAAGCTATTGGCGCTTTTATAGAACATATTTTATTGGGGGCAAAAGCAATTGGGTTAGGTACACTATGGATGAATGATGTGTATTTTATGCAGTGTGAAAGCAAAACCTTTTTAAATATTCCTCACGATGTACAGGCAATCATTGCTATAGGTATTCCAGATGAAACTATGTATCCTAGACCTCGAAAATCGATTGATGAAGTACTAATAAAGCGTTAATTTTTACTATTCTTCATGGAAATGTTATAATATTCTGTATATAATTGTGTTCTAATAGAGGAGGACCTATGAAACGGATTCCGTTGGTAACACTGTTAGTTTTGGTATTGGCAATGGTTGTGGCAGGTTGTGGATTGCTTTCACAAAAAACAGAACCTACTAGTTCAGTACCGCCTGCAAAAGAAGTTAAGATGGTACATCCAACGGGTATTCCTGTTCTTATGTATCATAAAGTCGGCGACGACAAAGATAATGATGCAGTTATTCGGGAGGATTTGTTTAGAGAACAAATGAAGTTCCTCAAGGATAATGGCTATAATCCATTGACGATGGATCAATTGTATGATTATGTTGTAAATGGTGCTGCGGTGCCTGAAAAACCTGTTGTTTTAACCTTTGATGACGGTTATGCAGATACATATTCTATCGTATATCCAATTATGAAAGAATATGGATTCCCGGCGACTGTATTTATCAATCCTGGCGATGTTGGGACGCGTCTAACTTGGGATCAGGTGCGTGAAATGCACAAAAATGGTATTACTATTTCAAACCATGGTTTCCAACATATAGAAATGGGCCAATTGTCAGAAGCAAAACAAATTGAAAATATTACAAAGGCCCAAGAGGCACTTGCTAAAGAAGTAGGCATTAAGGATAATCCTTGGTTCTGCTATCCATATGGAGATAAAAATGAATTCACCGACTCAGCATCTAAGAAAGCTGGTATTAAAATGGGGATGGCTATGAAATCTGGCTGGGCTCATACTGGTGATAATCCATATAATATTTTGCGTGTTTGGGTAGGTAATGCGGTGGATATCAAGCATTTTGAAGAACGCATTAGCACTGAACATTTCACTGATTTATAAGGAGAAATACATTGTTCAAAAAGAATTGGGTAAAGTTCATCATTATGGTGTTCTTATTTACCGTTGTCACATCACCCTTCGTGGTGCTCTTTGGACCATTTAATAATGTAAAGCGCGCTGTAATTGGTGCTATCTTACAATCTCGCCATCCTCATTACATTACATGGTTGTTTAATGAAGACGAGTTACAATCTATTTTGGGGACTGTAGGGGTTGTTAAAAGCCAAGATTTGTTCAAGTTTAATGCTCGTGAAGATAAGACTTTAAATCTTGAAAAAATCCAGTCTGCTCGTTATGTAGGCTATATTTTAGAAATTCCTGATCCTCGTCGTATTCAAGTAGGTACAGCGGCTAATATTCAAGAAAAAGGCGATACTACAAGTAATATTGCAAAAATGAATAATGCTGTAGCAGCGATTAATGGCGGTGGTTTCCACGACCCTAATGGTACTGGTACAGGCCGTTTGCCATATGGTTTCATCTTGCATGATGGTGAGTACGTTATCGGTAAGGATGTAGGCCCTGATGAAGACGTAGACTTTGTAGGTTTCTCTAAATCTGGTAATCTTATCGCTGGTAACTATGATAAAACTCAGCTCAGTGATATGAAAGCCATGGAAGGTATTACCTTTGGTCCACCTCTTATCGTTGATGGTAAGAAGATGATTACCGAAGGTGATGGTGGCTGGGGCGTAGGTCCTCGTACTGCTATCGGTCAAAAGAAAGATGGTACAGTTCTATTCCTCGTAATCGATGGTCGCCAACCAGGGTATTCTATTGGGGCTACCTTGCGTGACGTACAAGATATTCTATTTGAAAAAGGTTGCTACATTGCAGCAAATTTAGATGGCGGTTCTAGTTCAACTTTGTACCTAAATGGTAAAGTCGTAAATAAACCTGCCGATTTGTTAGGGGAACGCATGATCCCAACGGCGTTTATCGTGAAATAGGAGGACAGATGAAACCTTTTACGCGTGTACTGAGCGCCTTTGCGGTAGGTATTCTTCTGCAAGGTGGGGTATACCTATACCTTGATCAATATATGTTTGCACCGACTACAGAATTTAACGTAGCAGGCGCATCAAAAGATGATACGAAAAACTTCCCTGATGTGAAGGAAGGCACTAAGTATGTATCCTATGACCGTCAATTTATGGCTGTTGTTACAGAGAACTCTCTAAAAATTTACAAGGCTAATGAAAGTAAGCCCACAAATATCGATTTGAAGGGCCGTTCGATTAGTTACTTCAACTGGATGCCAGACCGTAACTATGCTGTCATGGGTTTATATGACTCAAGAGATGTTGTCATGGCTCGTCTTAATGCGGATGACCCCGAACACGAAGTTGATACAAAACTTGAAGACTTGCCTCGGGGCAGTAAAATCGTAGATGCTGCGTACTCTGAAGCGACAAATGTGGTGTATATGAAGGTAAAAGTTCAAGAACACACATATCGCATTTATCGTACCGATGCTAACTACGATACACGTCGCGTTTACATGCAAGCTACTGATATCGGTCATATCGGTGTATTCTACGATGAAGATAACTTCTTCTACGATAATGTGAGAACTGGGGATGTATTCATGTTCAACGGCATTGAAGGGGGATGGCGTGTTATCAACCCTGAAGGGCGTTTCCGCTTTATCGGTGTTGATATGGACAAAACCATCTACATCGCCCGTGTTGATGAGGACAATAATGCATTGACTGTTTACACTGGTAAATTAGGTGTAGGCTTCAATCCAGTTTACAAATACAACCACCCTACTACATTTAATGAGTTGACATTATCAGATGTAAAAAACATCATTAAGAATGGTAGTGAAGAAACTACTAAGGTAACAGAAGATACTACATCTTCTAAATCATTAAATAGTAGTGGTAGTAAAAAGAAATCTTAAGAAAAAGCCTTTATAATGTTCTTTCATTATAAAGGCTTTATTCCTATAATAGTATGTACCCTAAGGATATCTATGAATATATTATTTGTACGCCTTAGTTACATAGGTGATGTTTTGCATGCTACACCTGCTGCGCGGTGGATTAAGGAACAGTATCCTGATGCTAAGTTGCATTGGATTGTAACGCCTAGTATGGCAGAGCTTTTACAGGGTAATCCCTATGTAGATAAAATTATTCCCTGGGAACGGGATATATATGAGGCACATTCTAAAAAACTACATATTCCTACAATGTGGCGCATGTGGTGGGATCTTAAGGCCAAATTAGAGCCTTATAAATTTGATGTAGCCGTTGATGTGCAAGGGCGACTCATAACAGGGCTAGTACTATTAGCTTCAGGAGCCCCCATTAGACTTGGCCTTGGTGGCACAAAAGAGTTGAATTGGCTGTTTACTAACTATAAAACGAAGCCTAGCTCGGAACACGTGATTAAACGTTATGTAGAGGTAGCTCAGTTGTTAACAAAGGCTGTTACTGAACATACAAATTTAGATACATCGCTTAGCATTGTTAAAGACGGTGTTGAGAGTAGTTGTTCACTAAATGAATCTAATGTTAATACGTTGTACCACATGGACTTTCAGGTGCCATCAAATTTGCATAGTTGGGCAGAAAAACAATGGAAATCGATTAATAAAGATATTTCTTTAAATAGAGGAGTAGTAGATACACCTTTACGTGTTGGACTAGTATTAGGTACCTCTTGGGCAACGAAAGAGTGGCCTCAGGAAAAATGGTACTCCCTCATTAAATCCCTTCAATATAGAGCGAATTTTGTTTGCTTAGGTGGTCCTAAAGAGGCTGCTCAATACAAACCCTTGCTAGACTCTTTGACAGATGAGGGTATTGATAAAATTGTTCTGAATATGTTAGGGAAAACGACACTTCAAGAATTAGGGGCTTTAATTGAAAGTTGTGATGTAGTAGTTACTGCTGATACGGGAGCTCTGCATATTGCATTAGCTTTAAATAAGCCTGTAGTAGCACTCTTTGGCCCTACGGACCCTAAATTATGGGGCCCTCTGACGGGGACCTTTAAGGTGCTCGTAAATGACGAATTAGATTGCTTGGGCTGCCGAAAACGACGTTGTCCTAAGCCTAATCAATATTGTATGTCTGGTATTGATCCAGTACGCGTAAAAAAAACAATTTTTGAACTGATAGGAGATACACATGGCAAAGTTTAAAATTCAAAAAGGTTTATCTGATGCGGATATGATGAAAAATTTTAAGGATACAGAAAATTTCGAAGATACTATGCTCAATATGGAGCGAGATGCTAAGAAACCAGTAGTTCATCAAAGTCCAAAGCAAAAAGAAGATGCTTTTTACCGTGAGTTCTTAACTGAAAAAGTAGAGACTATGATTGGTAAAATGCTCCTTGATATCAAGATGGAGTATTTTAAAGAAGGGGAAGGGGCTTTCTCTATTCAGGTGAAACGGGAAGGTAAAAATATTGTCCTTGAAACTGCGCCTAAAAAGGTTAAGCCTGAGAAGTAAGCCGTATAATGGAGACTATCAAATTTTAAAGATTAGGTCAGAACCTGTCCGTAAATGGGCAGGTTCTTTTGCATGTTTATGCATTTAAAAATATCGGCTTAGTTATTAATAAAATTGATGAGCTTATAAACATACCGACGTTTATCGAATTACTACATTTATAAATACCGATATATTTTGAAAAGTATTTAATAATAACCAAAAATTATTACGATATAATTTTTAGTTTCTCATTAAAATGAGCAATTACAGAAAATTTAATTTGATTAAACATACATGCTAAACTCTAGTTCCTCTGCAGTTTTTTGTGATATTCATCACGAAAAAATCATCTTTGAATACATGAGATTATGAGTAAATAGCATAATGTGGTTGTTGACAAAGAATTTTATAAGTAGTCTAATATAAGTATGTATTACGATTTTAGCGCGTTTGGCTAGTGTGAGCAGACATCGAAAAAATCGTAAAAAAAATAGGTATGAGATAGTTGTTTAATGAGTGTATAAAGTTACATACACAGACTATTTCGATTTGGAGGATTAACATGGCTAAAAAATTAAGAATTTGCGAAACCGTTCTTCGTGACGGTCATCAATCTATTTTGGCAACACGTATGCGCTACGAACAAATGGAACCAGTGCTCGGCCTTTTAGATGATATTGGTTATGAAGCTCTTGAATGTTGGGGCGGCGCTACTTATGACAGCTGTCTTCGTTTCTTGAATGAAGATCCATGGGAACGCCTTCGCAAATTGAAAGCTAATTTGAAAAATACCCCATTGCAAATGTTGCTTCGCGGTCAAAATTTGTTGGGCTATAAACACTACTCCGACGACGTAGTAGAAGCATTCTGTAATGCGGCTGTAAAAAATGGTATCGACCGTATCCGTATTTTCGACGCATTGAATGACCCACGCAATATGGAAGCTGCTATTAAGTATTCCAAAAAAGCTGGTGCACACGTTCAATCCGCTATGGTATACACAATTTCTCCAGTTCACACAACTGAAAGCTTCTTGAAAGTAGCTGAAACTTTGGTAGAAATGGGTACTGATTCTCTTTGTATCAAAGATATGTCTGGTTTGTTAGGACCTGCTGATGCATATGATTTGGTTTCTACTTTCAAAAAACGTTTTGGCGAATTGCCAATCGACTTGCATAGCCATTTCACTTGCGGTCTTGCTAGTACTACATACTGGGAAGCTGCTAAAGCTGGCGTAGATATTATCGATACTGCTATCTCTCCATTTGCTCATGCAACTAGCCAACCAGCTACTGAAACTATGATTGAAATGTTCAAAGGTACTGAATGGGATCTTGGTCTTGACCTTGATAAATACATTCCATTAGTTGACCACTTCCGTAAAGTAAAACAACAAATCGCAGAAGAATTCAACTTGAAACCAGCTAGTGATGTAATCCCTGCTGTTCGTCGTTACCAAATTCCTGGCGGTATGTTGTCCAATACTCAAAACCAATTGAACGAAATGGGTATGGGTGATCGCTTCTTTGACGTTATGGATGAAATGCCACGCGTTCGTGAAGACTTGGGTTACCCTCCATTGGTAACTCCAACATCCCAAATCGTTGGTACAATGGCTATGATGAACGTTATGATGGGCGACCGTTACAAAATGGTTCCTAACGAAGTTAAAGATCTTGTTCGTGGTAAATATGGTCAATTACCTGGTACAATTTCTGATGAAATTCGTCAAACTATCATTGGTGATGAACAACCTATTACTTGCCGTCCAGCAGATCTTATCGAACCTGAATTGGAAGGTTACCGTCAAGATTTAGCTTCTAAAGGCTACAATGGCATCACTGACGAAGACGTATTGACTTACGCTATGTTCCCAGAAGTTGCTATTAACTTCTTCGATGCAAATCGTCGTTAATCCAAATTTTAAAAGAGGATTCTTAGGAATCCTCTTTTTTTTGACCATATTTAAACTATCCTCATAGAGAAATAGTATAATTCAGTATATATTTTGTTTTATTAAATGAAGAGATTCAATAGTTGTTTCATTTTTTATATTTTAGCTTTTTTATAAACAGTATAGACAAGTTCCTATTAAAAGGGGAGACTAAGGAACTATGAAATATCAGATATTACCAATTTTCATATCGCCATAAGATACATGGGTGCGTGTGAAAATATAATTTTTACGAAAAGTATTAGATATTAAAAGGGTCGAGATACCTTTTAATAATCGGTCAATTATAAACTACGTATGAAAGAATAGTGAAAAATATGTTGGATATTTGCGTGTTTTACTTGCGTTAAGTTATAAAAATAGCGTAAACTATAGAGAGTATCTACTATTTATGATATTGAGGTAATCCTGTGAATTTACAAATACGAATTTGGATATCCAATGTTGTGCTGTTTGTTGTACCTATTTTAATAGCAATTATTTTATTTTTGCTATATTTTACAGGTTTGCGCATATTGGCCAATGCCGGTTACTATTTGCGTATTGAGCAGGAACAACAGTTTAAAAGTGTTAGTCGAATAACTGAAACCATTACCTTTTATGGGTTAGAAAATGATCTAATTAATAGCTTGGTTAAGCCTAGCTATAGCTTACTTGATCCAAAGGAAGTATATGTTGAAGTACTTGATCAAGGAAGTATGGTGTATAACTACGGTAATCCACAAATCTATAGTGCTTCTGCCATTGTTGGTCTTATTGATGTTAACCCTGAATTACAGGGCATCGTATATCAATCCAATAATACTTTCGTTTACGAAATGAGAAAGTACGATGGACGTCATTCCTATGTATACCATATTGCGATTAGGCGTGCTACTCATGGTAGTGATAGCTTAATGGAATCCGTATCTTTCTATATTATCGTAGTTTCCATATTGCTCTTTATTGTTACATTTTTTGCTATTAACCGATTTGTTACACGATTTATCATGATTCACGTTAAGAACATGACAAAGTCGTTAGAAATGGCAAATCGTCAGATTGAAATGGAACAGGAGCAACAAAAAGAGTTACTCGCTGGTATATCCCATGATATACGAACTCCGTTGACGGCTATTAAAGCGTATGCTGAAGGCGTTCGTGACGGTATTGCACCAACGGAAGAGCAACAAAAAAGATACATGGGGATTATTTTGAAACGGGCCAATGATTTAGATTCTATGTTAGAGGAACTATTCCTCATAACAACATTGAATTATAAAAAAGAATCTCGTCCATCTGAGCGAATTGAATTAGGTCAGTTTGTACGTGACTTTGTAGAAGATCATTTAGCTCCGTATCAATCGAAGGGGCTTGAGATTAAGGCCCGTATAGCTACGGAAACACCTTTTATCAATGCTAACCCACAATTGTTACAACGTGTTTTGCAGAATGTGTTGAACAATAGTGCTAAGTATAAAATGACCGATATTGGTCATTGCGTCATAGATGTAACGAGTGATGATGATTTTGTATACTGTGTCATCAGTGATGATGGACCAGGTGTACCGCCAGAATCTCTAGAGCGTCTGATGCGACCATTCTATCGTGTAGATTCGTCTCGTACGAATCCTCAAGAAGGTAGTGGCCTAGGATTGTCGATTATCCGTCGAATTATGGAAATCTTTGAAGGCCGAGTTATGATTGAAAATGTAAGGCCACATGGTCTACGTATTATATTAGAGTTTCCTAAGCAAGGAGAAGAATCATGAGTGAACATATCTTAATTATTGAAGACGATTTGGATATTGCCAATATTGAGCGTGATTATTTAATGGTGGCGGGCTATGATGTAACGATTATGACTAATGGTACAGATGGCATTGAAGCAGCATTAAATACTCCTGTAGACCTTATTATCCTTGATGTTATGTTGCCAGAAATGGATGGCTTTGAAGTTTGTCGTCAAATTCGTGACAAAGTTCGTGTGCCAATCGTTATGGTAACTGCGCGTCTTGATGATATCGACAAAATCCGTGGCTTAGGCGTAGGCGCTGATGATTATATTGAAAAGCCATTCTCTCCATCTGTATTGATTGCGAAGATCAAAGCTATGTTGGCGCAATATAAACGTTTAACAGAGCGCGATGCAATGGAAACAAACGCTATTCAATCCGGTGAAATCCGTCTCGACCCTAAAATGATGAAAGTATGGGTGAATGAAAAAGAAGTTCATCTCAAAAAGAAAGAATTCCAGTTGTTAGAGTTCTTGATGCGTAACCGTGATATTGTATTTAGCAAAGAAGAATTGTATTCTCGTGTATGGGGACTTGACTCCTATGGTGATTATGCAACTGTAGCGGTTCATATTAATCGTTTACGTGAAGAAATTGAGGATAATCCATCCGATAGTAAGCATATTATTACAGTGTGGGGTGTAGGGTATAAATTCGTTTAGTATCGAGAATATGCATTCACATTATACTCACGTTGTTCGTGGCTGTTGATTAGATATGACTTTATAGAGATTTTATTATAGAGATATAATCAAAGGTTTAAGAATTGTTTATATAGTTACTTTGATAGTTTAGATATTCCATGTATACTTATTTAAGTAAGGCTGACTATGACTCTAGATAAGTAATATTTTAACTTCTCTCTCTTAATAAGTTCTCTCTAAAGCTTATCTAGATCACATATACTCTCTCTCAACAGTCCTTACACTCTCAAACTATATGCATAAAGGGCATTTGCTAGCGACGGCTAGTAAATGCCCTTTATGTTTTTTAGATTTTAGATATTTGAATACATTCTATACAGCTTCTTTCAGGATTCTAGGTATTTATCTAGTGGAGGATATACGGTTATAATAATTATACTTTCATAAGAAAAGTTATAAATTGATATCTTGCATTGTAAAAGCAGGCGTACTATAATAGGTTCATCAAAATCAATTTTATAAAATTGATTTTGAGATGATTTGAATTATTGTGAGACGTGGCGTATTTATAAAGTATCATAATTATATGATTTATGATTTGGTTCTTATTTTACCTTTTATAATCATCATTAAGACGTTATGGGTGATGTAGAAGAATATTAAGAAGAATATAAGGAGATCTACATGACATTTTCAAAATATAAGAAAACAGTAATTGCGTGTATTCTTGCTTTGGGTATTGGGGTAGGCGGAGGATACTATTTCTTTGGCAGCCCTGTTAATACGCAACCAACAAACGTGAGAGAACAAACTAAACAGACTAAGCCTATTACTGAAACGCGTAATACCTATGTAGTACAAGCAGCTAAAGAATCTGGGCCAGCTGTAGTAGGGATTACAACACAAGTATTTCAAAAGGATATTTTTAACCGTACTATCTATGCTGGAGAAGGTGTCGGATCTGGTGTGCTTATCGATAATGACGGACATATTATAACAAATAAACATGTGGTAGCGGGGGCTAGAAATGGGGAGGTTACAGTATCATTGTCTGATGGCAGTACGGTGACGGGGACTGTTATAGGTTCAGATTCACAGACGGACTTAGCAGTTGTAAAAATTAAACCTCCAAAAGATATTAAACCTATCAAAATTGGTGACTCTGACTCCTTGCAAGTAGGGGAGCCAGCTATTGCTATTGGCAATCCTTTAGGTCTTGAGTTTAAAGGTTCAGTTACCTCTGGTGTTATTAGTGCCTTAGCACGTACAATTGATGATCAAGGTCAACGATTCCCATTGATTCAAACTGATGCAGCCATTAATCCAGGTAACTCAGGTGGTGCGCTTATTAATGCAGATGGTGAGTTAATTGGTATCAATAGCTCTAAAATCTCTAAAGAGGGAATTGAAGGTATGGGCTTTGCTATTCCAATTAATTCTGCGATGACAATTGTTGATTCTATTATTAAAAATGGTAAGGTCATTCGCCCTTATATTGGGGTGTGGGCTGTAGACCGTCAAACTGCAGCGCGCAATAATGTAACCTATGAAGGTGATGGACTTCTTGTTGTTCAACTTGATCCTAATGGTCCTGCTGCACAAGCTGGTCTCGTAGAAGGGGATACGATTGCACAAATTGATGGTAAAGATATTACTACATTACTTGAATTAAAAGAACAAATTGATGCTAAGAGCCCGGGAGATACAATTTTGGTATCCTATACTCATAACGGCAAAATGAAGAGTACACAGCTTAAATTAGGGGAAGCGTCTTCAAATTAGAATCTAGTAAATAAAACTTAATTAAGTATTCCAATAATGCACTACTTTCTTTTGTAGTGTTAGAAAATCCTCATCTTTTAGATGAGGATTTTTAGTTATAATAGGGTACTTTAATAGATTTTGTATAAAAAATACCATAAATAAGAAAATTTTTTTGAAAAAATTTTTCCCTATAAACGCAGAAATTAACTGTGTTTATAGATTAGAAATAAGAAAAAATATATTAAATTTCAATATTTTTTTACAAGGTACCTTGCGTTCCGAGGTACCTTATGTTATTATATATTTGTCAGTACATGATAGTGACCGTAAGAGAGCTTTCACATTGGCAGGCAAGCACAGCCTAAAAGGGAGGAACTATGCAAGTTCAATTAAAAAAAGGTGTTATGGACATGCTGGTGCTAGCATTATTAACACAAAATGATCGCTACGGATACGAAATCGTAAGCACCATTTCAGAATATATTGAAATATCTGAAGGAACGATATATCCATTGTTTAACAGACTGAAAAAAGAAAAGTATGTTGAAACGTATTTAAAGGAGTCTTCTACAGGCCCATCACGGAAATACTATCATATCACGAACGAAGGCCGTGCAGCATATAACAAGATGCGTCAAGAATGGGATGATTTTTCTGTTGTTATCAATATGCTGTTGAAAGGAGTCGATAATAATGAACAAAAATAGCTTTTTGGATGCATTGCGTAATATATTTAAAAAAGCGCGTGTTGCAGATGTGGAGAGTATTATAGAGGTTTATGAAGAGCATTTTGCGGTAGGTTATGAAAAGGGGCTTACCGATAGTGAGATCATTAAATCCTTAGGGACTCCAGAGGAAATATATGCATCCTACGTAGATGCAGGTATCATTACAGACACAATGAATCAAGATGGTAGTGAAAGTAAATCCGTTAATATGCAGGAAATTTATGCACGATTTGATGATTATAAAGAGCGTCTTTTACCTCAATTACCGGGGATGGCTAAAAAAGCATCTAAGACTTTGCTCTCTATTGGAAGTGCCTTATCCTATATTGTAGGTGCTCTTATATTCATTATTACACCGGCTATCTTGTTCTTACTAGGTAGCTCATGGCAACCATTTGAGAATGTTACTGCATTTCCAGTATTGTCCATTGTAACTTTAGTGGCACTTGGTGGTGTAGGTTTATTTGGTGGACTTACATGCGTCTTTGTTGGTACAGAGCTTCGCGGTGTGCGTGAACGTTACTTCCGCAATGTAGATTAAGGAGGTCCTATGAGACGAATTATAATAACAGCGATTTTAACCGTAATTTGTGCTGTTGGGGCATGTACATCTTTTGCCGTTAATGATTTACCTAATTTCGGTGAATGGATGAAAACGAATGAACAACAGTTTAGAAAACCACATAGACATGATGGTCCTAATCAGTATATGGATAAACATATGATGGATGGAAATAATCATATGATGCCTCAAGATGGCATGGGACCAAATAATGGTCAGCATATGCACTCAAATGGTCAAATGCCTCCGCAAGGTCAAATGCCTATGCAAGGCCAACCACCTCAACAACCTAATGGCAATGCACCACAACAACAAACTGATCAAGGTGCACCACAAACTACACAAAACTAACGATACTTTATGAGTCCATTTCTCTCATAAGATATAGAGAACGTGGTCATGAAAGTGCATTCATGGCCACCATAGAGTCACACACTCTATGTGATACATTCGTATCAGAATCTCTCTCTTACACACAATAACTACACACAAACAAAAAGAGCTCCTCAGTGAAGGAGCTCTTTTTGTGTATATTTTATTTGATGTGTTTAGAACCGCGTTCTGTCATAGCTATGCCATCTTTACAAAGAGGGCATTCTTCAGGTTTGTAAGTTGGAACTTTAAGATTAAGTAATGCTTGTACCTTTTCGTGAGGAACACCGAATTCTGCTTTGCCACCAGAACGGTTAACAAGAAGGCCTACACCTACGATTTCACCACCGGATTGGTTTACAACATTTACTACTTCTTGTACAGAACCACCAGTAGTTACGATGTCTTCAACGATAAGTACCCTTGTGCCTGGCTCGATTTTAAAGCCACGACGCAATGTCATAACGCCTTTTTCGCGTTCTGTGAAGATAGCACGAGTGCCAAGCGCTTTACCTACTTCATGAGCAAGTAAGATGCCGCCAGTCATAGGTCCAATAACAAGTTCCACATTTTGATCGCGGAAGCGTTCAGCTAATTCTTTACAAAGTTTTTCAGTATATTTAGGATGTTGCAATACGTTGAATTTTTCAACGTACATTGGGCTGTGGAGACCAGATGTCAAAAGGAAGTGACCTTCTAAAATAGCTTGAGTGTCGATAAGTAATTGTTTTACTTCTTGTTCTGTCATCATTTGGATACCTTCTCCATTTCTTCAATAATTAAACGAACCGCTTTGCGAGGGTTTTCGGCTTGTGTAATAGGTCGACCGATAACGAGGCGAGATGCGCCATCTTGTAATGCGCTAGCAGGCGTAGCAACCCGTTTTTGGTCGTCTGATGTTGCAAATGATGGGCGAATACCTGGTGTTACGATAAGAAAATCATCGCCACATGCTTCACGAATCATTTTAGCTTCCAATGCGGAACATACAACACCATCCATACCACAGTCTTTAGCGAGTTTTGCAAGGCGAATGACTTGGTCGGAAATTGGTAGTTGACCACCGATAGCAGTCCAAGATTCATCGTCAAAGCTAGTTAATGCGGTGATTGCCAATAGCTTTGGGCGTTCCACGCCTAGTTCTTTGCCACTTTCACGAGCCGCCTCTACAGCAGCTTTCATCATAACAGGACCACCTTGACCGTGCAAAGTAATCAAACTAGCGCCGAGACGTGTTAAGGAAGCTACGCCATGGGCTACGGTATTTGGAATGTCGTGCAATTTCAAATCAAGAAATACTTGTTTGTTTTGCTCTTGTAAAAAGCGAACTGTTTTAGCCCCTTCGGCGTAGAATAGCTCCATTCCGACCTTGTAAAAGCTAACCGAATCATCGAGGGATAATACGATTTCTTTCACTGCTTCCATCGTGGATACGTCAAGGGCAACGATTAATCTGTCATCTGCCATGTTGCAACCTCCATACTACATATATATCTAAATAATTTTCACATACTGAGGGCGTTCTGTCAATTAGAATTGATGTGAAAGCGGTGACTATTAGTCACCTTCGAACAGTAGATTCTAGGTTATTTCGTGCTATAATAAATAGAGTAAATGAATATAATTCTTATATATAGATTTTGAAAGGAGTCCTATGTTAGATTTTGTTGCATTAGACTTTGAAACAGCAAATAAATTTAAAAATAGTGCGTGCTCCTTGGCGGTTATTACCGTAAAGGACGGACAAATTACCAAAAAGGCATATAGCCTCATCAAGCCTCCGTTTATGAGTTTTGATGATGAGTGTATTGAAATTCATGGTATCCAACCGAAGGATGTTCTTCATGAAAAGACCTTTGATCAGTTGTGGAATGCCATTTATGAAAACCATTTAAAAGGGAATATTATGGTGGCTCACAATGCGAAATTTGATATGAACGTATTGCGTGCTACTTTAGATTATTATAAAATCCCTTGGCCAGAACTAGATTATGCATGTACAGTTAAACTTTCACGTGCGGTATGGCCTGATTTAGTTAATCATAAGTTGAATACAATGGCCGCATATATTGGAGTTGAGTTTAAACATCACTATGCACTGGATGATGCAGAGACTTGTGCAAAGGTTGTATTAGAAGCTGCTAAGTTGAAAGGCGTTAATAGTTTACCAGATTTATTAAAGACTACAGGCGTACCGTTAGAACCATTCATTGATGATAAAAATCGCTCTGCTCAAGATGCATTACATAAAGAGCCAGAACCAGAACAAATGTCGTTCTTTTAGTAAGGAGAGGTACTATGTTGGGGAAAGAATTATTAGCTTATGTAGATCATACATTATTGCGTCCTACAGCTACATGGGATGATATTAAAGAAGTTTGTGAGGATGGTATAAGGTATAAAACCGCATCTGTTTGTATTCCTCCAGATTTTGTAGCATCTGCCCATGAAGCATATCCAGAACTTAACATATGTACCGTTATCGGCTTCCCTTTAGGATATGAAACAACAGAGGTAAAGGTGGCAGAAACGAAACAGGCTATTGAAGAGGGCGCTTCCGAAATTGATATGGTTATTAATCTTGGAGATGTAAAGCAAGGTGATTTTGAAGCGGTAACTAGTGAAATTGAGGCGCTTAAGAAGGCTTGTGGTGATAAAATTTTAAAAGTTATTATCGAAACTTGTTATCTTACAGATTCTGAAAAGGTGGCGCTTTGCAAATGTATTACAAATGGTGGCGCAGACTATATTAAAACATCTACTGGATTTGGTAGCGGCGGTGCAAGCCTTGAAGATATTAGACTCTTTAAAAAGCATATTGGTCCTAATGTACAGATTAAGGCTGCAGGTGGTATTCGCTCTATTACGGATATGAAAGCCTATATTGCAGAAGGTTGTAGCAGAATTGGAGCCAGTGCAGCTGTAGAGTTATTAAAGAATCACTTGAATGAAGAAGTATAATAGAAGACCACCTAGGCTATGCTTAGGTGGTTTCTTAGAATGGCGGTGTAACTATGCGTATGTATGATATTATTCTGAAGAAAAGGGCGAACTTGCCATTAACAGATGAGGAAATCCGCTTTGTTATAGATGGCTATGTAAATGGAGAAATCCCTGATTACCAAGTGAGTGCGCTCTTGATGACCATAGTTTTTAATGGTATGAACGCTCGAGAACTAGGAACTTTGACCTTGGCTATGGCTCAATCAGGTAATATGGTAGACTTGTCAAATATTGATGGGATTACCGTAGATAAACATAGTACAGGTGGCGTGGGAGATAAGACAACACTTATTATTGCGCCTCTCGTAGCCGCTTGTGGCGGTAAGGTGGCTAAGATGTCTGGACGTGGACTTGGTCATACAGGTGGCACTATTGATAAGATGGAATCTATTCCAAATTTAAAGGTATCTTTAGAGAAAGATGCTTTTATCAATCAAGTTAATCAAATTGGTCTTGCTGTTATTGGTCAGTCGGAAGGGCTTGCACCTGCTGATAAAAAGCTATATGCTTTGCGCGATGTGACGGGAACTGTTGATAGTATCCCTCTTATTGCATCCTCTGTTATGAGCAAAAAATTGGCTTCTGGTGCGCAAGCAATTTTGTTAGATGTAAAGGTTGGCAGTGGTGCCTTTATGAAAAACATAGAGGATGCTCGTGAATTGGCTAAAGCAATGGTAGATATTGGAAAGGAAAATGGCCGTTCAGTTAAGGCTATTTTGACGGATATGGATCGACCGCTAGGCCATGCTATTGGAAATGCTTTGGAGATTCGCGAGGTTATTGATACGTTGAAAGGTCATGGTCCAGAAGATTTAACGCATGAATGTATTATCATGGCTGCCCACATGCTCGTATTGAGTCATAAATGCGACTATGAAACGGCTCTCAGTCGTGTGCAAGAGGCACTCGACTCTGGTGCCGCATTAGAACGATTGCGTATGATGATTGATGCTCAAGATGGCGACAGCCGAGTTATTGATGATGAAAGCCTATTAGCCATTGGCAAATTCACCTATGATGTTACAGCGCCTCAAGACGGTTATATTATCCATATGAATACAGAACAATGCGGGATTGCATCCGTTATGCTTGGAGCCGGTCGGACCGTTAAAGATGGCCCCATCGATTATAGTGCAGGTATTGTAATGCACAAAAAAACTGGGGACGCCGTTAGCATGAGTGAAAGGATAGCTACACTATATGCTTCTGATGAAAGCTTATTCACTAATGCGGCTCAGACCTATTTAGCGGCGATTACTATTGGTAATACTGCACCTAAAGTAGTGGATACTATACTAGATGTTGTAGAGTGAGGAGTGCAATATGAAAGAAAAGGATATTCAAAAGCTCATCGATCGTGCTATTGTGGCTCGCGACAAAACCTATAGTCCTTATTCACATTTTGGTGTGGGCGCAGCCCTTCTTTGCGAAGATGGAACCATCTATGAAGGGTGTAATATAGAAAACGCTTCTTATGGATTAACTAATTGTGCGGAGAGAACTGCTATATTTAAGGCTGTGTCGGAAGGGCAAACAAAATTTAAAGCCCTTGCCGTAGTTGCTGATACGGAAGGGCCTTGTGCACCATGTGGTGCTTGTCGTCAGGTGATTTCTGAATTTGAAATACCTCGTATTATAATGGCGAATTTAAGAGGGGACTATACAGTTGTTGAATTAGAAGGTTTATTACCTTTTAGATTTGGGGCCGATAACATATAAAAAAGAGACCACGTTGATGTGGTCTCTTTTTGGTATACCTTAGAATGCAGGAACAATAGCACCTTGGTATTTTTCTTGGATGAATTTGATAATTTCAGGACTATGAAGTGCAGCCATCAATTTTTTGATGCGAGGGTCATTTTCATTGCCTTTAAGTACAGTTACGATATTTACGTAAGGGGAATCGTTATTTTCAATTGCCAATGCATCTTTGCCAGGGTTAAGACCTGCGTTTAATGCAAAGTTAGTGTTGATAGCGGCTAAGGCTACATCGTCAAGGGAACGAGGTACTTGTGCTGCTTCTAATTCTACGAATTGATATTCGTTAGGGTTCGCAGTAATATCTTGTACGGTAGATAAGATGTTTGTAGAGTCTTTTAATGTAATTAGACCTTGTTTTTGTAACAACAATAATGCACGACCACCGTTTGTAGGGTCATTAGGAATAGCGATTTTAGCGCCTTTTGGAAGATCTTTTAAATCTTTGATTTTACGGGAATATAAACCCATTGGCTCAAGATGAACACCACCGGCAGATACTAAGTCAAGTTTGTGAGCTTTTGCGAATTCCTCCATGTAAGGTACGTGTTGGAAGAAGTTGGCATCAATTTCTTTGTCCCCTAAAGCCAAGTTAGGTGTATTGTAATCAGTGAATTCCGTGATTTTTAATTCGATACCATCTTTTGCTAAGATTGGTTTAACTTGTTCCAAAATTTCTGCGTGAGGTACTGCTGTTGCCCCAATTTTTAATACTTGTTTGCCATCGCTAGCAGCTTGTTTGTTGTCGTTACCACAGCCTGCGATTAATAAAGCGCCGCCAAGGATTACAGTAGCTGCCAATGCTAAAAATTTTCTCATTAGACACACTCCTTATACAATAATTACATATAAAATATTAATCTATAGTACTAAATAATTTCCTATCTATCAAGAAGGAATTATTATAGGTTCTCCATAACTAAAAACTATGGAGAACCTATAATATAAGTATGTTCATTTTTTAAAATAATTTGCCCATGATAAGTCCAATAGCCCACATTAGTTGATAAATCATAGCGGCCCCAGCGGTAGTACCCATAGCCTTATCTAATTGGAACTCATCTGTATTGGTAGATAATGTATGAATTGTTTTGAAAGCTAGTGGTGCTGCAAGGAACGCTAATAAGGCGAACCATGTCATATGGCCTACTATAATCCAAGCAATGATCCAAATAAAATTGAAAATATATGAGATACTCATTAAGCTGAGTGCTCTTTCACGACCAAGCACGATTGGCAACGTGTGACGTCCATGGCTTTCATCATTACGAATATCTCGGATATTATTCGTCAACATGATGGAACCAACTAGCAATGTAGATGGAATTGCAGGAATTAACAGGGCTAAGGATAATTCTCGTATCCAGGCATAGCCTGTAATGAGTACGATAGCAAAACCCATGGCGATACCAGAGGAAATTTCTCCAAATGGTGTTCGAGAAATTGGTTTTGGACCGCCAGAGTAAAGAAAACTAATTAGAATACATAAGAAGCCTACAGGAATGTAGTACCAAGTTATAGTAGCAGATAAATAAAGACCAATAATAATGGGTACAAACATGAGTACTTTAATCATCGTTATAATGAGCTCTGGTGTTATAACGCCACGTGTGATAGAACCAGCATTACCTACCTTTTGACCAGCATCAAGTCCAGATTTAAAGTCTTTATATTCATTCCATAAATTAGCTACAATTTGGGCTGTTACAACAGCTAAAAATATGAGCACTGTATGTAAAATGGCAAGACCTGTACCCTGAGCAGCACCAAATGCGTAATAACTAAAGGCGGCACCTAAAATGGTAGGCCCTAATGCAGCAGCTAATGTGCGAGGCCTAGTGAGGGGAATTAATTCTTGTATCATGTTAAAAGCACACCGAGTGTGCACTCCTTTCCATTTCTCATACATATATCATCTTTACATGTCTATTTATGTATTGTATAGCAGAAAGGTAAGCTTGTAAATTATACTATACAGTTATATATGTCGATATAGTATAATAATTAATATATGCAGTATAGATGATTATCTTTTAAACTCTTAATATATACTGCACGGATTATCTAACAATCTATACATAGTGTATTGTTAAAAAGGTGAGGTGTCTTATGAGAACTCTCAATAAAAAGTTGATGACATTGGCTTGTGCCACCTGTTTAACTGTGGGTATGGGGGCAGTGGCATGTGCTGATACGGTAGATTTAGGTTATGGTATGAACGTAGAGACTCGTAATGGTGTTAAAGCATCTGTTATAGATTCAGTTTCCACAAATCCTAATTTGAGAACAAAAGAACAAAATGTAATGGTAAATGAAGTTAATGCGCTAGCAGCAAAAAGGCTTGGTGAGCATATAAAAGAAGTGTACCATGCAGAGGTGCCACCATTCCAAGGGAAGGTTATAGATGGATACAACTTGTATCAACTATCTGGTGATAGTGCTTTAGGTCATCATACAGCATGGTTGGTAAATTATAATGTGAATAAAGATATTATTAACTATTCTGGTGATGTAGCAACACAAATAGTTAATTCCGTTATGGCAGATAAAAAAGCGGAGAAACTTCCTGATGCTAAACCATATTCAAGATCTAATGCAGAAAATTTTATTACTAGTTTGAAGCCGATAAGTTTAGATCAAAAGTCCTTAAAACCTGTTATGGAAAAATTCAATACTAGAGTGAATCATGATATGAATACACAGTTAAATCTAATGGCCATAGAAGGTAAAAAGTTATCTCCTAAGGACCAGCTAGCTACACAAGAAGTAGTCGATGTTCTAAAAAAGATTATTCCTAATTTTTCTGTACAAGCTACAGACTTTTCTGCTAGACCATATACTTCAAAATTTGGTGTAATGCAGGCGATGTCTATACGTGGCAGTTTAAATTATGATGGATTTATGCTACCTGGTTCTCTAGGATTGTATATGTTACCACAAGATGAAGGGCTCACTATACAATTACTAGTAACAGAAGATACAAGTCACGATTATTGGACTAAACAATTGGAATCAATGTATAGCTTAAAAGCTCTAAAGGGAGGAAATAAATAATGAAACCATTAAAAACTCTCGTGTTAGCAACTTGTTTAGTTGGTGCTGTTACAAGTTTTGCTAGTGCTAAGGATGTAAACACTTTGGCAGGAACAATGTCGATTCCTAATAATGTTACACTAGCTACGGCGTCTAATACTAATACATTAGGTATTGTAAAAGATATAATTGCTAAAGAAAATGCAAAGCCAAACACGCATCAAATGACAAGACAAAGTAATCAACAAGCTTTAGCTATATTGGATCAGATGGGAATTAGCTACGACATATATCAGCTACAAGGTGAGGATAAAACTGGTCAAAAAGATGCATTCGTAGTAGCTGTAGATGTTAAACAAATAGCGCAACAAGTGGCTAAAGAAAAGGCTAATGACCCTATGTTTATAGCGGCAATGGCCGCTCTTGATAAAGGTCAAATTGATCCTGTAACAGAGCAACTTCTATTAGGAACAATAAATAAACAGATTCCCACTAGCACAACAGTAGTTCCTTTGAATGGACCTATTAATGTGTCTAGTCGTGATCCCCAAAAAGCAACGATTATGCCTAAAACACTTAAAACTCTAACCGTAGAAAATGCAGAACAAGTACATCCGGTGGGTGGCACAAAATATCAAACATATGCAGCAAGCTCTCGCTTGTTATATGCAGATGGAAGTGTACAAACTCCACTCTATGCAAATGCTGCATTTGTGTTGAAGCCAGGAAAGCCAGTGTTGTATGTAGGTATAACAACTGATGTACAACGTGATTATTTCAAACCAATATTTGACAATGCATTCAAATCAATTAAATAATTGGTTATATACGTACTTTTATTTTATATGTGATATATTGAGGTAAGTCATATATATCGAGGCATCAACATGAGTTTCGCGCCTTAAATATAGTCATATTAATTTATATTTATTTATAAAAGGAGATTTATCATGAAAACAATTTCTACAGACAAAGCACCAGCAGCAGTAGGCCCTTACTCTCAAGCTAAAGTGGTTGGCGGTTTATTATTTGCTTCTGGTCAAATTCCACTCAATCCTACAACTGGTACAATTGTTGAAGGGGGCATTGTAGAGCAAACTGAACAAGTATGCAAAAATATTGAAGCCGTATTGACTGAAGCTGGTACAGACTTTTCCAAGGTTGTTAAAACAACTTGCTTCTTAGCTGATATTGGTGATTTCAAAGCATTTAATGAAGTGTATGCTAAATATTTCACTTCTAAACCAGCTCGTTCATGTGTAGCAGTAAAAGACCTTCCATTAGGCGTTATTGTGGAAGTGGAAATTATTGCGGAAGTATAAGATGGATTATATTTCTTTGTTACAGTCAGAGATGCGTCCTGCCTTCGGTTGTACTGAGCCAATTGCATTGGCTTATGCGGCTGCGAAGGCAGTCTCTGTTTTAGATGAGTTTCCTAACCATATTCACGCAAGATGCAGCGCGAATATTATCAAAAATGTAAAATCTGTAGTCATTCCAAATTCTGGGGGTCGAAAAGGCCTAACGGCGGCCGCTACACTAGGTGCTATTGTAGGTCATCCAGAGCGTGAACTAGAAGTATTGGAATCTGCTACAGACGAAGATCGCAAATGGCTTGGCACATTGCTTGATGCCAACTTCTGTACCGTTTCACTTGCTGAAGGCGTAGATAATTTATATATAGAAATCACTGCAGAAACAGATGAACATACAGCGGTTGTTCGCATTGAAAATGACCATACGAATGTAACCTATGTATCAGTAGATGGTGAGATTGTCTCTGAAACAGTCAATGAAATTAAGAAAGCGGCTAAAACAGAATATGCCATGACCTTCGATAGCATTTACGAATTTGCTTTAACAGGTGATATTTCTGGTATCCTACCTCAAATTAAACAGCAAGTTGAGTATAATACTGCAATTTCTAAGGAAGGTCTATCCAATGATTATGGATCTAATATTGGACAATTGTTATTGTTAGATGAAGAAAATCCATCTCTCGAAACGAAATGTAAGGCTCGTGCTGCAGCTGGCTCTGATGCGCGTATGAGTGGTTGTCCATTGCCTGTTGTTATTTGCTCTGGCTCCGGTAACCAAGGTTTAACCGTATCTGTGCCAATCATTACGACTGCCGAGGAACTTGGTAAAAGTGAAGATGAATTGTATCGCGCTCTCGTCTTTGCTAACTTGCTAACGCTTTACGTTAAATCTGGTATTGGTAAATTGTCTGCATACTGTGGCGTTGTATCTGCTGGTGTGGTAAGTGTAGCAGGTATTGCCTTCTTGAAGGGTGATAGTAAAGATATAATCGAGAACACTCTTGTAAATGGTCTTGCAAGTTTATCTGGTATCGTATGTGATGGGGCGAAACCATCCTGTGCAGGAAAAATTGCAATCTCCCTTGATGGCGCTTTTATTGGATATAAACAAGCTCGCCTTAACAAAAACTACCAAAAAGGCGATGGCCTTGTAGCATACTCCGTTGATGAAACTATCCGCAGTATTGGTGCTGTGGCACAAGGTATGAAAGAAACGGACGTAGTTATATTGAATGAAATGCTAAAACACTAAACTGCAAGTGACGTGGTTAGCTGAATATAAAAAGAACCCTTCGTTGGTCTGTACCTTCAAAAATTGTGTCCAATTTTTGGGGTACAGTTCACGTGAAGGGTTCTTTTTTGTTTATTGTAATTTTTTAGGATCTTTAAGTATCAATGAAGCCCCAAGACCTACTACTAGGAATGGTACGAGTGTCATCATAGCGGCAGGTAAAGAATAGGTATCCGCAAGGTTACCTACTACAGGTGCGATGATACCGCCGATAGTTTGGCTCACCCCGAGGGTAATACCGGACGCAAAGCCGATGCTTTTAGCAAGGTAGGTTTGACCTAGTACGATAACTGGGCTGTAGCTAAGAGCTTTAGCCGCGCCAATCATGAGTAGTAACATATAGGCTATAGGCATCATGATAACAGGGGAGAAGGTTGGCACTTCTGTTAATAGGAACATGGCTGGCAACCAAATCAATAGGGATAGTCTAATGATTTTGATGGGACCATATTTGTCGCCTAATAGACCGCCAATATATGTCATGAAGATGCCGATACTAAAGAATATGGTTAATGCAAAGCTACCTTGTTCTGGGCTAGTGCCGAGTTCACGAGTCCAGAAGATAGGAATAAATGCATTGATAACGCGGAAGTTTACTGATTGGCTTAGGATGATAATAAACAAGATACCAAAGTATTTCCAGTAATTTTTTAGCGGCTTAGCCACTAATGTAGGGTTTTCCATAGCTACCGCTTGGTCGATAGTGCGTGCGTGAGTTACTATGCGTGGCATGAGGGCGAATAAAACCGTTGAGATGATAAGACCTACTATGGTGAAAGCTGCCAGTCCGTGAGGTCCTACTGTATAGGCAATAGAGCCCGCAAAGAGTGGACCGATGGCAAAACCAGAGCTACCACCGATGGCGAAGGTACCCATGGCTTTACCTTTTTTACCACCTCCCAGGCGATTCATGATTTTCGCTCCTTCAGGGTGGAAGATAGAGGAGCCTACACCAGCTAAGGTAGCACAAACAAGCAAGCTTTCATAAGAGGTTACAAAACCCATGGCACCTGTGCTACAAGCTGAGAGCAGAACACCTAAGGCGATTAGCCGTGGCTGATTGATCTTGTCAGAGACATAACCTAATAATGGCTGTAACAATGAAGATAATGCTGTATTGGCTAATATGAGAAAGCCTGCCTGCTCTAAACTAAGTCCATAAGTGTAGATAAATAATGGCAAGAGGGCAGGTAATACACTTTGACAGGAGTCGTTAATCATATGACTCACCGTAATGAGATAAGGGTAATATTTTTTCATAGTAGTGGTCCCTTCGCAAAAAAGCGCTAACCATGGTTAGCGCTTTATATATTTTATATGGCAGAGGAGGAGGGATTTGAACCCCCGCGCCGGTTGCCCGACCTACCGCATTTCGAGTGCGGACCCTTCAGCCTCTTGGGTACTCCTCCGTGTTTTACGGCGCTCTTTAAAAAAGTCTTTCATGATTTGACTACATTCATCACCAAGGACCCCCGATGCTAATTCGGGTTCATGATTTAAACCAGGGTGAGAGAGTACATTGAAAAGAGACTCTACAGCGCCTCCTTTGTAATCACTTGCACCATATACAACACGGTCAATACGACTGTTGATGATGGCTCCAGCGCACATCGGACACGGCTCTATCGTAACATACAGGGTACAACCAGTCAACCGCCAACGCTTGAGTACATCGCATGCTTCGCGGATGACGAGCACTTCTGCATGAGCCGTTGCATCGTGATCTAATTCGCGGCGATTATGGTGGCGTGAAATGATTGTATTGTTTTGAACTAAAATGGCGCCGATAGGAATTTCTCCTAGAGCATAAGCTTTGTGGGCCTCCTCTAGGGCAAAACCCATAAAATATTCATCACGGCTACGCTCATCCATATTTTTAATCTCTATAGGTGTAATGTTCTTTGTCATTCTCATACCTCTTAATGTATAATATCTTACATAAAGTCTATCATAGTGTGCGCAGTTATGCGAATAGATTGTGTGAGGGTATTATGGATATTATTTGGTATATATTTGATATGATTGGCACTATTGCCTTTGCTATCTCCGGAGCACTTGTTGGGGTGGCGCGGAGAATGGATATATTTGGTATGGCTGTATTGGCACTGGCTACGGCAATCGGTGGTGGAATTGTACGTGATGTTCTCTTGGGGTATTTTCCGCCGAATTCGTTACGCAATATTGTATATGTAACTGTGGTTATTTCCGTAACAATTATCGTATTTATTATCTATAACAGCCGTTATCGCAAGCATGCTATGGGCCCTCGTAGCCGAGCAAGCTATTTATTAGCCGATGCAGTCGGGTTGGCATCTTTTACAGTAACCGGAGCATCTGCAGGGTTTAAACTATATCCAGAGTTGCCAATTTTCATTGTTTTATTAGGAACTATTACTGCCGTTGGAGGTGGTATTATCCGAGATATGCTGGCTCAACGGATTCCGTCTGTTTTAAAAGAAGATGTGTATGCTCTGCCTAGTGTTATTGGGGGCATCGTTTATTACTTAATGGTTATTTCTAACTGGGTTGGAGAGGCTGTATATGGTGCTTTTACCGTTGTACTAGTTATCCGTTTACTAGCTATTAAATATAATTGGAGCTTACCCAAAGTGCGCTAAAGCTAAAGGCACTACATTTGAGAAATAACAGGTAAATGATATAATTATACTATTAAGTATTTCATAAAAGTGTCAGAAAAAAAGAGTATTATATAAGAGTTAATTTTCGAGTCGAGAGTACTCGTGTACACAGAAGGAGATTTGCTTTATGACAAATAAATGGTTGAAAGTAGCATTAATGGTTACAGCCATTGCTACAGGTACATCCATCAAAATCGATGCAGAAACCGTATTATATGTACCTCAAGATGATCGTCCTGTAAGTTTGCAATATACAGTTGATACAGCTCGTGAGGCGGGTATGACTGTGTTGACACCACCTCAACACTTGATTTCTGGTAAGACGTACCAAGGTCAAGCTGATCAAATTATGGCTTGGGTAGAGCAAAATGCAGGTCGTGCTGATGTTATGGTATTAAGTACGGATACTCTTATTTATGGAGGTCTTGTAGATTCTCGCAAACATAATATTCCTCTTAGCACGTTGCAAAATCGCTTGAAACGTATTGAAGGTTTAAAAGCGCGTAATAAAAATGTACGCATCTATGGATTTGGTACCGTAATGCGTTCCCCACGCGCGAGTGGTGGTGGTACTGAACCGGCCTACTATGCGGAATATGGCCCAACTATCTTCCAAATCGCTGCATTACAAGATAAATTAGATTCTGGCTCTTTAACGCAAGAAGAAACTCAAAAATTGATGAGCCTACAAGCCTCTGTTCCTGTGGAATACTTGCAAGACTGGTTTGACCGCCGTCAAAAAAATATGAAAATCAACAAAGAGTTGATTGATGAAACTCGCAGTGGTGTATTCGACTACTTTGCATTAGGTCATGATGATACCTCTCAATTATCTCAATCCGCACTAGAAGGTCGTTACCTCAACAAATATTCCAAGGATATTTCTGTTGAAAAATACGGTAGCTTCCCTGGTGCTGACCAACTTGGTCTCTTGTTGATGGCGCGTTCCCGTACCGATGTGAGCACAGAAAAACCTACATTCTCCGTAATTTATCCACTCGGTGGCGGAGGTAAAACATTACCAGGTTACGAAGATCAAACGATTGATAAAACAATTGCTCAACACGTTGAGGCTGTAGGTGGCACAATGGTGACACAAGGTAAACCAACTGTATTATTGGCTGTTAATACACCTCTTACAACGAGCACAGGCGAGTCTGAAAACTTCGAAAACTTCCCAATGATCTCCAACTCTACAAATGCTTTCGTAGATCGTATTCAACAAGCTGTTGACTCTGGTGTGAACGTAAGCGTTGCAGATATTGCTTTCAATAATGGTGCAGATAATACATTGGTATCCGCTATGTACAAACGAGATTTATTGTACAAAATCGGTGCGTATAATGGTTGGAATACAGCAAGTAACACCGTAGGTTACGCTATTGCTCAAGGATTATTGCTTAAATCTATGAGTCCAGAAGGTCATCGTGATATGTTGACGCAACAATATTTGGATAACTGGGCATATCAAGCAAATATTCGTAAAGATATTTATCGTATGCAAGATTCTATCAGAACAGACAATGTTCGTTACTCTGGTGAATTAAATGAACGTCTTGAAAGTTACTTAGGTGAACGCATTCAAGATTTCGCTGAAAAATACCTTAAAATCAATCCTCGTACAGTAAAAGCTACATTCCCATGGGGCCGTCTATTTGAAACGGATATTACCGTTTACGACAAACCAGTGGTACCTCTTGAAAAAGAATTACGCTTGAAACGAGAAGCTGAAGCAAAAGCTAAGGCTGAAGCAGAAGCTAAGGCTAAGGCAGAAGCGGCTGCTAAAGCAAATGGTCAGGCTGTACCAGCACAAGCAGCGCAACCTGAAAAAGCTGCAACGCCTCAAACACCTGCATCTACACCTCCGGTAGTTAAACAACCAGCTACAGAGTCTCAAGGTCCACGTGTGGTACCAACACCTGCCGCTGTACCTGGTCAATAGTGAATAGGGAATGGCTATGAAAAAAGCGTTTTTACCGGAAATTACTTATATGCGAGGCCTCTGTATGCTCGGTGTTATTGGCATTCATGTAGGATCTTATGCATTGCAAAATCCTTTTGTAAATTTAGAACTCATCAGCGTGTTAGAAATTCTCTCTCGCTTTGGAGTGCCTGCGTTTTTCTTCCTCTCTGCATTTGGCTTGTTTTATCATACCTCGGTAGAGGGACCATTCTCATATAAGGAATTTATGCACCGCCGCATTCAGGTGGTGCTATTTCCATATATTACGTGGTCCATCTTTTACTTGCTATATACAGGGATGACAGCTCATAACCTTGGCAATTTACATCCAGGGCCGTTGGCGATAAATCTACTCTTTGGTACCTCTATGTATCATCTATATTTTATGGTTATTTTGCTATGGTTCTACGTGATGATGCCATTATGGCGGGCCATGGTGAAAGTCATCTTAAAACGGCCTGTATTTTGGCTGGTGTTACTATTTGTCATCCAAGTTGGTATCGATTATGTTTCGTCTTACATGCTTGGCCGTTGGGTAACAGAAAATCTAAGCAATCAGCCAGTTCTTAAATATCTTTTTGATATGCGACTCAACTATTGGGTTATTCATTATGTGTGGATTTTCCTTTTAGGTGCCGTATGTGCTGAACGATATGAAATCGTCTGCGAATATATGTGGCGTTATCGTTACGTTTTAGGCGTCAGTGCGGTAAGCTCTATATTATTGATGCTTGGCTCTTATTACTATGTCATGGACGTATGGCATTACACTGTGTTGGAAGCAATTTATACGGTACATCAAATGAGTCCTATGGGCGTTCTTTATACAGGATTGGGAACGATGTTTAGTTTGTTCCTATTCCAAAGGCTACCTATGAACGTGACTATGGAGTCCATTTGGTCTGAGATAGGCGATAAATCGTATGGTATTTATTTAGCGCATCCATTTTGGTTGTTAATCATTTCTGGTGTGATGGCTAAATATAATCTCTTGTATACGGTGACCAACGTGCTAATTATGTATGGTATGGCGTTAGCATTATCTTATTTGACTACAGTGGGCCTTAATTATGTGCCTAAATCTATCCGTAAATTTATACTGGGGCATTAGTTTAGTATGAGAACTATTTTATTGAGAGACCTAATTGGTGCTAGTACATTAATGGTGTATGTAGTTTTAGTTAGTTTTGTAGTGCTGATTTAGTATAAAAATAATATTTGTTATACATCCGCTAGGATATAGTTTTTAACTATGGTATCCTAGCGGATTTTTGTATATCGAATTAATATCTTTCACAAAGTAAAGTGTGAAAATTTAAAAGTAATTGTGTTATAATAAGTCCATGATGATTACCACTTGATAGAGTAACGAAATAGAAAAAGAGGTGCTCCTATGCAAGAATTAACATATTTTAACGGTGAATTCGTCGAACCAGGTGCCAAAGTTATTAGCATTGATGACCGTGGCTATTTGTTTGGTGACTCTGTATATGAAGTTGTTCGTGTCGTAAAAGGCCGTTGTTTCGCTTTGTCTTACCACCAAGATCGCTTGTATCGCTCTATGCGTGAAATGGATATCCCTGTAAAAATGACCCCTGATGATTTGACAGAATTGCACGAAATTTTGATCGAGCAAAGTGAAATCAAAGAGGGCTATATTTATTTACAAATCTCTCGTGGTGTAGCACCACGTCATCATGCTTATGATCGCTCCAAATTAGAACCACAAATGCTTATGTCTATCCGTACCTTGGATTTAGATGAAGTCAATAAATTGGGTGAAGGTGTAAAAGCGATAGCTTTGCCTGATGAACGTTGGGAACATGTAGATATTAAGACTACTAACTTGATCCCGAATATTTTGGCGCAAACAAAAGCAGATAAGAAATTTGCCTATACAGCCATCTTGTTCCGTGATGGCATTTGTACAGAGGGCGCTACATCTAATGTGTTTGCTGTTAAAGATGGTATCTTGTACACGCATCCAGCGGATAATCATATCTTAAAAGGTATTACGCGCCAAATGATCTTAACCCGTGTAGCACCATCTTTAGGTATTACCATTATTGAGAAAGAATTTGACCGCACCTTTGTAGATGAAGCGGATGAACTATTCTTTACCGATACAATTGGTGGTGTCATCCCAATTACTAAGCTAGACAGAAATCCAGTATCTGGTGGTAAACCAGGTGCTATTACACTTCGTCTACGCGAAGCTCTAGAAAAATTGATGGAAGAAGGACTACCTTGATAGATAAGCTGCTTTCATCAAATGTTAAACATTTACCTTAAGAAAGGAAATTATTTTGATACAATTAGAACACATTAGTAAAGTCTATGAAGGCGCTACTCGTGTGGAAGCGTTGAAAGATATTAGCCTAAATGTGAAAGAAGGCGAAATCTTTGGCATTATCGGTCAATCCGGTGCCGGCAAATCCACATTGATTCGTTGCATCAACATGCTCGAAGCACCTACATCTGGCTCTGTTATCGTAAATGGTACAGATTTAACAACACTTAGCAAATCTGATTTGCGTAAAGCGCGCAAAGATATTGGCATGATTTTCCAACATTTTAACCTATTGTCCTCTCGTACCGTATATGACAATGTGGCATTTCCGTTGGAATTACAAGGAATGAGCAAATCTGAAATCAAGGAACGCATTGAGCCAATTCTTGATATTGTAGGCCTTACAGACCGGATGAACAACTATCCATCTCAATTGTCTGGTGGTCAAAAACAACGTGTTGGTATTGCTCGTGCATTGGCCTCTAATCCAAAGGTTCTCCTTTGTGACGAAGCTACATCTGCCCTTGATCCTCAAACAACAGATTCTATTTTGAAATTGTTGAAAAATATTAATGAGAAGATGGGGCTCACTATTGTGCTCATTACACATGAGATGCACGTTATCCGTGAAATCTGTGATCGCGTGGCGGTTATTGAAGGTGGTGTCATTCTCGAAGAAGGTAGTACTATTGAAGTATTCACACATCCCCGCGAAAATACGACAAAAGAGTTTATTAGCTCTGTAGTGAGTGATAACTTACCTCCAGAAGCATTGGAACATCTAGAGTTGCATGATCAATGGATTGCAGGGACAGCACCTTTAGTGCGTCTCAAATTTACAGGACAAGCAACAGATGAGCCTGTAGTAGCAGGCCTTGTAAGACGCTTTAATTTAGATGTAAGCATCCTTTTTGGCGGCATTGATTACATCCAAAATACGAGCGTTGGTCGCCTCATCGTTATCTTGAATGGTGACCCAGAAAATGCGCAAGAAGGTTTAGACTACATCAAAACCTTACCAATTGAAAGCGAGGTGATCGGTTATGTCAGAGCAAATCATTAATCTACTCATAACTGGTACCCTTGATACATTGCAAATGACGATAATTTCTACCATAATGGCAATGTTATTAGGTATTCCTCTTGGTGTTGTTCTGGTCGTTACTTCTAAAGGTCATATCTTGGAAAATGTAACACTCAATAAAGTATTGGGTGCCATTGTCAATGCTACACGTTCTGTACCTTTCATCATCTTGATGGTTGCCATCATTCCGTTTACTCGTATGGTGGTAGGTACATCCATTGGTACAACTGCAGCATGTGTGCCATTGACCATTGCGGCAATTCCGTTTTTGGCACGCCTTGTAGAAACGTCTATTAAGGACATCAATTTTGGTGTTATCGAGGCGGCTCAATCTATGGGGGCAAGCCCATTACAAATCATTTGGAAAGTATTATTACCAGAAGCATTGCCAACAATTATTGACAATGTAACGGTGCTTATCGTTAACCTCATCGGTTACTCTGCGATGGCTGGTGCTATTGGTGGTGGTGGCCTTGGGGATATTGCTATCCGATATGGTTACCAACGTTTCCAAGCCGATATTATGATCGCTACAATCATCATCTTGATTGTATTGGTACAAGTTGTACAAATGATTGGTGATGCTTGGTCTAAAGCGATGAATAAGAAGTAGGAGGATCCTATGAGTATCAATGAAAAATTGAGAAGTCAACAAAATGACGAATTGTTCACCGCCATTTTAACGCTTGAAAATACAGAGGAATGCTATGCATTTTTTGAAGATATCTGTACGATTAACGAATTAAAAGCATTATCTCAACGCTTACAAGTAGCAAAAATGCTTCGCGCAGGGGATAGCTATGAGAAAATCGTAGAAGAAACGGGTGCGAGTACTGCTACGATTAGTCGTGTAAAGCGCTGTTTAGTATATGGTGCGGATGGTTATACATTGGCCCTCGATCGTCTAGGTGCAAAATAAAATAAATTAGCATGACAACGGTGGCCTTTGGCGACCGTTGATGTGCTATCTGTAGGAGGTTTATTATGGAGTGGCTCATTGCGGTAACAGGTTTACCATTTGATATCCTTATACTCGTTTTACTTGCCGTAGCTGGTGCGTTTGCTGGCTTTGTAGACTCCATTGTAGGCGGGGGAGGCCTCATTTCTGTACCTGCCATGTTATTAACAAATCTTCCACCTAGTATGGCTCTGGGCAGCAATAAATTATCCAGTATTTTTGGTGCTGGCAGTGCATCGATTACATTTTTAAGAAATCACATGGTTGATTTTTCCCTAGTTCGCAAATTATTGCCTTTTACCTTTGTGGGATCTATGATGGGGACATTGGCGGTTGTTTCTTTACCACCGCTATATGTAAAGCCTATTATCATCATATTACTTGTTTGCGTAACACTCTTTGTGGTGTTCAAAAAAGACTGGGGTGAAATCAATCGTACATCTCAGGTAGCAGGAAAAGCGCTATATATTTGTATGGCTTTTGCTCTTGGTATCGGTATATATGATGGCTTTATAGGCCCTGGTACAGGTACATTTTTGATTATGGGCTTTATCTTTACAGGTTTTGATTTCTTGCATGCTTCTGCTAATGCAAAAATATTGAATTTTACTAGTAATTTGGCGTCTTTATTAGTATTTTTATATTTAGGACATGTCAATATTACGTATGGTCTTGCCACCGGGGCAGGTCAAATTATAGGTGCTTATTTAGGCTCGCATTTGGCAATTGCGAAGGGCTCATCTTTGGTGCGAGTTGTATTCTTGTCGGTAACGACAGTTATGTTGTTGAAATTAGTCTATGACTATATTTCAACATTATAGGAGGGCAAGGTATGCCTCATAAAAGTGATGTTCAAGTGGCCTTGATTAGTGGTGGTACATCGGGTATTGGATTTGCTACGGCAAAGCTTTTACTCAAAGAAGGTTGGTGTGTAGTCATCAATGGTCGAAATGAAAAAGTTGGTCAAAAGGCTAAAACTAAGCTACGTCGTTATTCCTCTAAGGTACAATATATTCAAGGTGATGTATCTAAAATTGAGGACTGTCAGCGAATTGTAAAAGAAACAGTAGATTTATTTGGTGGGGTGTCTGCTCTTGTAACAGCTGCAGGCTATTATGAAGAAGAGTTACTAGCTGATGTTACAGAAGCAGCTTTTGATGAAATGTTTGGGACCAATGTAAAAGGTACTGTATTCTTATGTCAAGCGGCGCTTCCCTATTTACGAGCCTCAAAGGGCAGTATTGTAACGATTGCTAGTGATGCAGGTTTACAAGGTAATGTAGCGTGTTCTGTATATGGTGCGTCAAAGGGAGCTGTAGTGAGCTTTACAAAATCTCTATCCCTTGAAATGGCACCTCACAGTGTTCGTGTAAACTGTGTGTGTCCTGGTGATGTAGATACATCATTAGTAGATAAACAGATTGCTAATGCCCACCAAGATGCGGCGGCTGCTAAGGCTGAAATGGGCCAACATTACCCATTAGGTCGTATTGCTAAGCCTCATGAAATTGGCGAAGTAATTGTATTTTTGTTGAGTAATAAGGCGTCTTTTGTGACAGGTGCAGCCTGGACAATCGATGGAGGACTCACAAGTTGGTAATATAGAAAATATTAGAAGCTATTATATATGGATAATTAGAAAAATTCATTTCACTTCTATCAATAGAATGGTATAATAATACTAATAATAAGACCTATAGTTGGTTTACAACAAAGGAGAATACTTATGGCAGAATATAATGGCGTAACACTTGAGCCCCTTACGGATGGATCTCAAGATCGTGACTATCAAGTTGAACAATTTATCTTCTGGGGGGCAGGTCGTGCAGCAGCATTGGCATTATCCTCTAAATTCAGCAGTGTCGCTTTGTGCGCCAATGCTACGTACATGGTAACTCGCATTGCTCATCTTTATGATGTAGAATTGCAAGCAGGTGCTGTAGTTGGTTTAGTAGGTGGTCTTAGCACAGCTGTAGGTACAGCTGCAGTATCCCTTCTAATTCCAATTAAAGCTGTTCGCGTTCCTGTAGCTATCGGTTTAACTTATGCTATTGGTAAAATTGCACATATTTGGATTCAAGATGGCATGCCTTCTGATATCGAACGTTACAAACCGATGGTTGCTGAATTCCTTGAAAATGGCAAAGCCATTGCTTCTGAAATCGTTCGTGATGCAAGTGCTAGCATTCCTTTCACTCAAGGTCAACGTGACGTATGGGCTGGGATTGCTAACGAAACAGGTCTTGCTAAAGAATCTTTAAAGCAAGTTTACGATGAAAAAGTAACACCTGCCATCAATAAATGGAATAATGAAACAAAATACCAAATCCATGATAACGCAGCAGAGGTTGTAGCAAAGGTTTCTGATGCAGCGAAAGAAAAAATTGATTCTGCTAAAGAAGGTATTGAAGTAGCCAAAGAATTCGCAAAAGGTGGTGTAGAAGTGGCAAAAGCTTCTGCACAAGTAGCAGTAGAAACTGCAAAAACTAAAGCTTCTGATGCCGTAGAGACAGCAAAAGATGTTGCTACAAACACTGTTAATACAGCGAAAGAAAAAATTGGCGGTTTGCGTAAATAAACGCTGAAGGATTATTATTACTATGAATCCATTTAATATTATTAAATATGGTAAGTATTTTAGCGAATCAAGATTTTTAGGGTTTCTTGGTCGATATGGTAAGAAACTTGCCTTTGTACAACAAGCAGTAACCTTGTTCCTTTGTTTTCGTGACAAGGATACTCCCAAATATGTAAAAGCGGTCATTGCAGGTGCCTTAGGGTATTTGGTATTACCTATTGATATTGTGCCGGATGCGATTGCTGTATTAGGTTGGGTAGATGATGTGGCAGTACTCGGATTAGCCTTTAAGATTGCGAATCGTTATATCAAAACGAGTCATCAAGAAGAGGCAAAAAAATTCTTTCCATTTGGTAGCAGTCGCTAACTTTTACCATTTTAGGCAGTTTGATCCACAGTGATTGAACTGCCTTTATTTATTTGACACACTAAAGTAATAGATATAGAATAAAAATTGTATACTATTTAAAAAGGACAGAATTTATGCATATTGCTTCAGTAAATGTACGATTTTATGAAACTGATATGATGGGGATTGCTCACCATAGTAACCATTTTAGATGGTTTGAAATGGCGCGCATTGAATTCCTTCGTAAGATCGGTGTCACTTTGTGGGATATGATGAATGAGGATATTGTATTTCCCATCATGAATGTATCTTGCAATTATAAAGAACCTGCGAATTTCGATGATGAACTTCACATCGAAACGTATTTGGTTAAGATGACAAGGGCTCAAATGGTGTTTCGCTATCGCATGCGCCGTGCTAGTGATGGAGCGTTACTTGCTACGGGGGAAACTAAGAACGCTTTTATGTCAAAATCAACAGGAAAGATTGTGCGATTAGACGATACTTTTTATCTGCCTATGTTAGCAGCTGTTGAGGAGATGCCGCATGAGTAATGTACAACAATTGCCTATCGGTGTATTTGACTCTGGTGTAGGCGGATTATCTGTGTTAAAGGTATTACAAGAACAATTTCCTAACGAAGATTTTATCTATATCGGTGATAATGCGAATAATCCTGTAGGTAATCGCAGTGATGATGAAATCACTTATTTAGCGTGCCGTATTGCGGAGACGCTAGAAAAGCAGCCTGTTAAGTTGATGGTGATTGCTTGTAACACCTTCACCGTTGTGGCTCTTGATGCGGTACGTGAACTTGTATCTGTGCCAGTTATTGGTGTATCACAAGGTGTAAAAACAGCTATTAATAAAAGTAAAAGCAAGACTATCGGTATTATGGCGACCGTGGCCACTGTAAATAGTCATATTCATAAGCATGTGGCTTTAGAAGTTGATCATGAGGTTTTTGTTTGGGAACAACCTTGTCCAGAGTTGGCGGGGCTTATTGAACAAGGTCATTTAGATGATTACTTTGTTCGTGAAGTATGCAAGGATTATTTAGAACCTTTATTATCTCGAGAAATTGAGGTTGTTGTTTTGGGGTGTACTCATTTTCCATTTGTACAACCTTTACTAGAGGAACTAACATCGTGTCGCATTCAGTTCATTGATCCTGCTTTTGAAACAAGTGAATTGGTTCGTCACAGACTAGAGAGTAAAAATCTTTTCAATCATCAAGATACTGTAGGCACCGTGACATTGTATTTTACAAAGGATGTCGAACTTGGTGATACGTTGAGTGCATCCTTCCTTGATACAAGCCGTCGTACCATTGAACATATTACATTATAAAGGAGATACCCTATGTGGTTTTATAACATCCTCAGTGCAGTAATAGCTATTATTGTGGCTGTTGCAGCTCTGTACTTATTATTCCGTTTGTTTGTGTTGAAACAAGGTAATGAAAATATTGTCTTATTAGCGAAACGGGCAACGAACTTCCAAGTGTCTGATCGTAGTTTTGAGTCCATTACTTTGTTCTGTGATATACCATTTGTAAATAAAGGGCGCCAATTGGGCACAATAATGGACTTATTTCCACGTCCATTATTACCGGAAGAACATTTTGATGCCGTTAAAGTAAATGCTTGGGCTATGGATATTAATCGTCCGCGTCAAGATGGATATTTTGAAGCTATAATTATCAAACCACGCAAAGGTGGCACAATTCGTGTATATGTTACATTAACAGGTAAAACTGGCAATATTCGAGAAGATATTAAGGGATTCCCTTATATGGACATCGATATTTACTACCAAATCGTAGGCCGGACAGACTATCATATTGATAAACAGCGTATTCGTTTGACTGCTGAAGAAGTTCAAGCAGCAATGGTTCAATAAGGAGGCATAACAATGGCAGAATTAGAGTTAGTATGTGTGCCAACACGTATCCTTACAGATAATGATGACATCGTTGATGCTATCGTTGAATTTGGCGGACATAATATTGGACCTGAAGATATCGTATGCGTTGCTGAATCTGTAGTAGCTATTACGCAAGGTCGTTTTACACGTCCTGAAGAGCTAAATGTGTGCTGGCAAGCTCGTTTAATTAATCGTTTTATCCATCCAGATGGATCCATGGCATCTATTTATGGTATGCAATCGGCTATGAATTTGGATGGTAAATGGAAGGTATTAGGTGCTTTTATTTTAGGCGCTATTGCTAAAATTTTCCGTAAACCAGGGGTATTCTATGCAATTGCTCGGGCTGCATCCTTAACAGATGATGTAACGGGGACTATGCCTCCATTTGATAAGCACATTGTATTTGGTCCAAAGGATCCGGATAAAGTGGCTGAGAAAATTGTATCTCGCACTGGTTGTTACGGTGCCGTTGTAGCTGATGTTAATGATTTGAAACGGTCCGCTATTTTAGGTACAAGTCGTGGAATTGACGCTAAAAAAATTGCACAATTGTTGATTGATAATCCATTTGGTAACGATAGTCAAATGACTCCGATTGTTATCATCAAAAATTACGCATCTGTATCTGGTAAATAACAGAAGGCTGTACTCATCACATAGAGATGGGTACAGCTTTTTTATATAATGAGCCTGAATATGGACTATACGCAGATTTGAATAGGGATTGCATATTAGATCAAATAGAGAGTATATGGTAGCTTAAATGGAGTTTTCTTTACTACGTTTTGAGTTTGTATGGATTCTTTATTAATACTAAAAGGAGGTTATATGTTACTAGGGTTAGACGTAGGTGGAACTTTTACCGATGCGGTTATCATTGATGCCCATCGTGTAGTGGCAACTGCGAAGAGGCGGACTACAAAGGATAATCTAATGAATGGTATAGGTGAGGCCTTAGATGCGGTTTTGGAGGGCTATGATACATCAAATATTGAACAAGTAACCTTATCTACTACCGTGGTGACAAATACCATCGTAGAAGCGAAGGAGCAAGTAGTAGATCTCTATGTGATTACAGGTCCAGGCCGTAATGTAGATGATATATTCCCCGTGGAACCTATATATCTTCAAGGTTATACAGATCATAGAGGTATCGTTGTAGAGCGTACCCCTGCTGATGCTGTACGTGGTATAGCCAACATGGTTCAAGCACGTAGTGGTACCGATTTGGCTGCTGTGTCCGCTAAATTTGGGGTGCGGAATCCTCAAGAAGAACTATCTATTACAGAGGAATTGAAAAATACGTATCATACAATTTCTAATGGCAGTTTATTAAGTGGTTCTTTAAATTTCCCTCGTCGTACTATTAGTGCTTATTTTAATAGCGCTGTGACACCCGTATTTACGGTGTTTAAGAAAAATGTTGAAGATGCTCTCAGTGCACGGAATATATTGGCTCCACTTCACATTTTAAAGGCCGATGGTGGTTCTCTACCTATGGAGCATATGGTGAGTCGTCCAGTAGAGACTGCCTTTACAGGCCCTGCTGCAACAGTTCTTGGACTATCGGCTCTCGGCGTTATAGGTAATAAGCATACAGTGGCTCTAGATATTGGGGGTACTACAACGGATATATCCCTTTGGAAGCATGGTAAACCATTGATGACAAAAAATGGTGTATCTATCCGTGAGTATCCAAGTGCAGTGCGATCCTTTGCCGTTACTTCCGTCGGTATTGGTGGGGAATCTGTAATTCGCCTTAAAAATGGTAATCTTACCGTAGGTCCTGAACGAGTGGGACCATCAGTGGCTCTAGGTGGTATAGAACCTACCTTGGGGGATGCACTTATCGTGCTCGGTCATGCAAACTATGGTGACTTTAATCTGGCATCACGAGCTTTACAAGATTTAGCGGATGCTATACAGGCTACATTACGATCTAAAAATGTAAATACCTCAAATAATCAATTAACTCTTATTAAGACTGCCTCTGATGTAGCACGACTAATCGTAGAAAAAGCGTTGCAAACGATTCAACATGGTATTAACGAGGTCGTAAAAGTAGAAAATAAACGACCTATTTATGTGGTAGCAGATATTGTAAATCCTGATGTATTTGTACCAGAACATATCGTTGTGGTAGGGGGCACAGCACCAAGTTTAGGTCCGAGTATCGGGGAGTATCTAGAGTTACCTGTTACGATTCCTGAGAATGCTGCCGTAGCAAATGCTATAGGCGCTGCACTAGCTTTATCTACCATCGAACTCACTGTTCATGTAGACACAAAACGTCGGTTGCTAGTCATTCCTGAATTAGGTGTTAAACAAAAAAACTGTACTTTGAAACGAGCGGAACAAGTTGTGGAACGAGCAAAAGAAACTCTTAGTGAAGAGGCGATACGTTTAGGTTTAGATACGGTGCAAGAGATAGAGGTCATTAACATTGAGGATTTCCCTGTAGTAGAGGGATGGCAATCTATGGAGCGTTTAATTACTGTGAAAGTACAACTGGCGGCGGGGGTGAAACACTATGTGGAATAAAGGACTATCCTATCGAGAGCGTCATGGTATTCTGAATATGGATACTAAACAGGATGAGGCTACGAGCTCTACTATTAATAAAGCTAAATATCATCACAGTTTAGGCCTTGTCTTTTTCCCTGCTTTTGACTGGAAAATTTCTGAAACACATCCTGAACGACAAGAGCGTTTACTCTATACGCGAGATCAAATCGTAGAGGAAGGTTTATTAGATATACCCAATATTAGAGAATATAATCCAATAGTAGCGGATTGGGATACAATAGAGCGGGTTCACGTTGGTGCTCCAGATTTAGAGTCTTGGGTGACTGAAGCTCATCGGGTATCTGCTGGAGGTGCTATTGCGGCAGCTGATGCAGTCATGCGCGGTGAAGTAGACCGTGCTTTTGCGTTAGTAAGACCACCAGGTCACCACGCAATGGCTATGGTTCATGGTATTCGTGGCTTCTGTACGATTAATATTGAAGCCGTTATGATTCAACACATGCGCCAAACCTATGGAATCAAACGCATTGCCGTAGTAGATACTGATGTACATCACGGTGATGGCACTCAAGATGTGTTTTACCACGATCCAGATACATTGTATATTAGCTTTCACCAAGATGGACGAACCCTCTATCCAGGAACAGGCTTTATGGATGAATTTGGTGGACCTCAGGCTATCGGTAGTAATATAGATATTCCACTACCTCCTGGTACCGGTGACGAAGGTTTGATGAAGGTCATGCGTGAGCTTGTATTGCCTATTCTTGAAGAGTTTAATCCAGATATCGTCATTAACTCGGCAGGACAAGATAATCACTTTAGTGATCCGTTGGCTAATATGCAGGTAACTGCGAAGGGTTATGCAGAATTAGTCGATTTGCTACAAGCAGATATAGCTGTACTTGAAGGAGGCTATTCCGTACAAGAAGCGTTGCCATATGTAAATACGGGTATCATTTTATCCATGGCAGGCCTTGATTACAGCAAAGTCGTAGAACCTGCCTTTGATCCTGTTAAATACAAACAGAGTCAAAATGTAACTAGTTACATAGATGATTTAATCGTTAAGTGGAAAATACAATGGGCTAACCGTCATAAGATGGCCGAAGACGAGCGCGTACGTGCAGGGGATGTTTGGTCTAATCATTATAACGTGTACTACGATGAAACAGGCGTACAAGAGGAGCGCCTTGAAAAGGTGCGCATGTATAAAAACAAGGTAGGCTGGCATAGCGTGCTCTCTCGAGGACAATACGGACCGTATGGGTCGCAAAGTGTATATGCTATGTTCATCCCTTGGCAAGCAGATGAAGGGACGCGTCAAGATGCTATTGTAGAAGCAAAACGAGCCAAAACAGAAGGGGGAGCAAGCCGTTACGTTGTGGTAGATCCACTCGGCAACGGCCAATATGAACTATAATGTTAATCTCCGTAAATGATAACGCCAGTTATCATGTTAGAATCGTAAATTATAATATGATTCGTAATGCTGAAAAATAGAAAAATTATGATATAATATAAGAAATAACGCCCCTTTGTGTAAGGGGCGTTCTAATATTTAGTTTTAGAATGGTGAGGTTCCTATGCGCAGTGATAATAGAACAGCGGGTCAATTGCGACCTATTAAAATAACACGGAATTTTACAGAGTATGCAGAAGGTTCTGTACTTATTGAGTGTGGTAAGACCAAGGTTATCTGTACAGCTACTGTTGAAGATTCTGTGCCACGCTGGCTAAAAGGTTCTGGGCAAGGATGGGTAACTGCGGAATACTCATTATTGCCACGTTCTACGCAAACTCGCGTGAGCCGTGAGGCTGCAAAGGGAAAACAAACAGGACGGACTGTAGAAATTCAACGCCTTATCGGTCGTGCATTGCGTGCTGTTGTGGACCTTGAAGCATTAGGAGAGCGTTCTATCACTATCGACTGCGATGTGATTCAAGCGGATGGCGGTACACGAACAGCCTCGATTACAGGTGCCTTTGTAGCTCTCGTTGATGCGGTGGACTTCACTTTTGGCGGAGCTGGAAAATTTCCAATTACTAACTTCTGTGCAGCCATCTCCGTAGGTATTGGTCCAGATGGTCCTATTACGGACCTTTGTTACGAAGAGGATAGTGCCGCCATTGTAGATATGAATGTAGTCCGTACCGGTTCTGGTAATATGGTTGAAGTACAAGGTACAGGTGAACACGGTACATTTAATCGTGATGAGCTCAACGCTTTACTTGATTTAGCAGAGGCTGCTACAGATGAGCTCATGGCTAAACAACGTGAAGTACTTGGTGCGACAGCAGATAAAGTAGGTAAAGAGTATCCTACAGCTCCGGAGGTATAAAATGGAACAAATTGTGCTTGCTACAGGCAATAAAGGAAAAATTCGTGAGTTTTCAGAGGCATTCTCTCATTTGTCTATCGATTGCGTACCTGTGAAAGATGTGATTTCCGTTGAGGAACCAGAGGAAACTGGCACCACTTTCATGGAAAACGCTCTGTTAAAAGCTCGATACTACGCTAAGGCTACGAATCGACCTTGTTTAGCTGATGATTCTGGTCTTACTGTAGATATTCTTGATGGGGCTCCAGGTGTATATTCTGCGCGTTATGCAGGTCATCATGGTGATGATAATGCAAATAATGAGAAATTAATTCGTGAACTACAGGGTAAACGTGACCGTACAGGCCATTATGTATGCGCTTTAGCGCTTGTATATCCTGATGGTCGAGAAGTTACTGCGGAAGGCTATTGTGATGGACTCGTTCAAGATGAGCCAAAAGGGGAGAATGGTTTTGGATATGATCCATACTTCTATGTACCTGAATTTGAAAAGACGATGGCAGAGCTTAGTATCGACGTAAAAGAAACGATTAGCCATCGTGGTCGAGCATTACGCGAATTAATTAGTAAGCTTTGATATTTCTGAACTATATGGTATAGTTCATATAAATATATAATATAGTGGCATTAGAGATTAAATACAATGAAACGAATTGGCATTTTAAGTGATACTCATGGGTATCTAGAGGATATCGACCTCGTCTTGGCTGCTACCGCTGATCAAGACATTGATATGTGGCTTCACGCTGGCGATTTTGGAGATGACGCACGTTATATGCAGGAACATACGGATATTCCTGTATATGCTGTGCGTGGGAACAACGACCGTGTGCAACCGCTTGAACCACGAGAGCAATTAATTCCTCTTGAAGACACCTATATTTACATGACACATGGTCATGAGGTATCATATTATAATCGAATACAAAAACTGATTGAGTTAGGAACTGACATGGGTGCGCGACTCATCGTGTCCGGTCATAGCCATCATCATGGGGAGGTTCGTGCCCGTGATGCGGTATTTGTAAATCCTGGTAGTATTTCTTTGGCTCGTGATCGCTCCGGTGGTACCTTTGCCATCGTTACCTACGATAATGGACAGTTTGATGTAGAGTTTGTGTATAAACAAGATATTGTTTAGTTATATGGTGAAAGCTTCGGTTTTGAAACTTTCAAAAGGAATAGTAAGTCTATGCATGGAAAGGGTTATGACATATCATGGATACACCAGTTAAAGCAAAGCCTAAAATGAAGTTATATGGTTTTAACAATCTCACGAAAACATTGAGTTTTAATATTTATGATATTTGTTATACTCGTACGGAAGAAGAGAAAAAACAATACATTCAGTACATTGATGAAGTATACAATGCGGATCGTTTAACGGCTATTTTGACGGAAGTTAGCCATATCATCGGCGCCAATATCCTTAATGTAGCGAAACAAGATTATGATCCACAAGGTGCTTCTGTTACAATTTTAATTTCTGAAGAGGAAATTGAAAAAGAAGATGTAGTTATGCATTTAGATAAATCGCATCTTACTGTACATACGTATCCTGAAAGCCATCCGCACAAAGGGATTAGTACATTCCGTGCCGACATTGAAGTGTCTACATGTGGACAAATCTCTCCGTTAAATGCACTTAATTACTTAATTCAAAGTTTTGACTCTGATATTCTTACCTTGGATTATCATGTACGTGGCTTTACTCGGGACGTGTCTGGTAAGAAAATTTATATTGATCATCGTATCAATTCTATTCAAAATTACATCAGTGCAAAAACTCGCAATATGTACAACATGATTGATGTAAATGTATATCAAGAAAATATTTTCCATACTAAGATGATGTTAAAAGAATTTGATTTAGATAATTATCTTTTTGGCATTACTGAGTCAGAGTTGAGCGATCGTGAAATCAAGCAAATTAAACATCAATTAAAACAAGAAATGATGGAAATCTTCTATGGACGCAATTTGCCATCTGTAAAAGCTTAAAGACAGCTTTTATGACATTGTTGTTATAGCTTTAATCGTATAATACAAATATAGACTTGAAGTAGATAAGCCTTATATGGTTTATCTACTTTTTTATAATTTACTTTATTACTACTGGAGCTTAATCTTTATTACTACGGGAGCTTAATGATAGTTGTTTTTAAAAAAATCGAAAAACTATATCGAAAAAACTTGAATTATGATTTAGCATTTTGTATAATACAATTAGTTAAAGGTATAAATTACCGACTCTAAAGAGTCCGAGTGTATCCACAAAGGAGAATTGTTATGGACGTACGTGAATTAGCTGTACAAAAAAAACGTGAATTAAAAGGTTTCCTTACTGTAGGAACAAAATATGAATTAAAAGACGCTCATGATTTATCTGTAGCTTACACACCAGGTGTAGCAGAACCATGTTTGCGTATTAAAGATAATGAAGCAGAATCCTTCGAATTAACTTGCCGTTCCAACATGGTTGCCGTTGTATCTGACGGTACTCGTGTACTTGGTCTTGGTGATATTGGCGCTGCAGCAGCATTGCCAGTAATGGAAGGTAAATCCTTATTGTTCAAAAAATTCGGTGATGTAGACTGCATTCCATTGGTTGTAGATACAAAAGATGCTGATACATTGATCAATACAGTAAAATTATTGCAAAAAAACTTTGCTGGTATTAATTTAGAAGATATTTCCTCTCCTAAATGCTATGAAGTTGAAAACCGTTTGAAAGAAGAATTGGAAATTCCTGTATTCCATGATGACCAACACGGTACTGCAATTGCATGTTTAGCTGGTGTAAAAGGCGCTCTTCGTTTAGTTAAAAAAGATTTAGCTACTGCTAAAATTGTTGTAAACGGTGCTGGTGCGGCGGGTGCTAATATTGCTCGCTTATTGTACCTTGCAGGTGCTCGTGATATCACATTGTTGGTATCCTCTGGCGTATTGCATAAAGACTACAAACGTCTTGACTCTTTACAAGCTGAATTAATCGATTTACTTAAACTTGAAGAAAAACATGGCGATTTGGCTGAAAATGCTAAAGGTGCTGATATTCTTCTTGGTGTATCTGCAGCAGGTGCTTTCACAAAAGAAATTTTGGAAAACTTGGCTGACGATGCAATCGTATTTGCAATGGCTAACCCTAACCCAGAAGCAACATATGCTGATATGAAAGCTGCTGGTATCCGTGTTGCTGGTACAGGTCGTTCCGACGCTCCTAACCAAATCAACAACGTAGCAGTATTCCCGGGCGTATTCCGCGGTGCTATCGATGTTCGTGCGGCTCAAATCACTGACGAAATGAAATTAGCTGCTGCTGACGCTTTGGCTCATTTGATTCCTGATAGCGAATTGAACGAAGAAAACGTAATGCCATCCGTATTCGATCCTCGTGTTGCTCCAGCTGTTGCTAAAGCAGTTGCTGAAGTTGCTGTAAAACAAGGTATCGCAAAAAATCCTCAAGCAGTAGAAGATGGTAGCTACGAAGGTTAGTTTATTTGCTTTACTAGCATTTTAAAATCTTATATAACTATAGAACAATACAACATGCACCTCGAAAGGGGTGCATGTTTTTATATGCTCGATTAAGTATATGATTGGCTTTATACTATTAGGGCGAATAATCTATAGATTAAAATGATATAGAGGCGTAGGCGTATAGGATAATAGAAGTAAGGATAGATATATATTAAAGAATGTATTAATGTATAAGTAAAAAAATTAATGAAGTTGTAAAAAAGTACTTGTCACTAGTTTCTATCAATGATATAATAATTTTCGTTGCAGAGCGATACTCGAGAGAGTAAGAACTCAGCAAGAGTAGTGGTTGACATCAACTACCGGGTTTGCTATAATAGCAAAGTAATTAATGACGGGGCATAGCGCAGTTTGGTAGCGCACCTGGCTTGGGACCAGGGGGTCGCAGGTTCGAATCCTGCTGCTCCGACCATTTTTTATTTGCGGGTGTAGCTCAATGGTAGAGCCCCAGCCTTCCAAGCTGGTCGCGAGGGTTCGATTCCCTTCACCCGCTCCATTTTTTTTTGCCTTTTTTAGGGTATACTAAGATAGGGTGTAGTTGACGATACATAGTACATAATTTATACTATAATAGATAATTATATAGGGAATCCACATGGTTCAGTAGCTCAGTTGGATAGAGCAACGGCCTTCTAAGCCGTGGGTCGGGGGTTCGAATCCCTCCTGGATCACCACTAAGAATGCAGTCACTGCAAGGGTTTACAGCCTTTGCAGTGACTTTTTTATTATCCTGAAACAGTGCGATAATATAAATTTACGCAATCGTTTGCGCAATTAACTATGCTATCGATTTTGAGTTAAGAATCAAATTATAGATAGATATTTTCTACTAATTGGAATTCTTCTTTTTTATCATTGATTGGATGAGCATAGACCTTTATAATCATTTCTGTTGTATCATGGCCTACTAATTTTGCAATAGTGGTATATGGTGCGTTTGCATTTATAAGATTACTAATATAGGTATGACGGGCTGCATGAGAAATAAGAGGTTTATTAATATTGAGTTGTGTTCCAACTGCTTTAAAATAGCGATTAGTAAAGTTCTTTTTTTCAATAGGGCCTGTTCCAACTTGATTAGCTAAAACCCATTTACTCTTAGAGTTCTCTTTTGCTTCTAGTAGTAATTTAACTAACTTAGAGCTAGTGAAAGGAACTACTCGGTTACTGCTTTTTGTCTTAGTTGCTTTACGTGCTAGTCCTAATTCTGTTTTACCCCATGAAGCGTTGATATGAAGTTCTCCATGTTTATCGTCTAATATCTCTACTTTATTCCAGTATAGCGCCTGTAATCCTCCAATTCGAATACCTGTTTGAAACAATAATAATATTGTATATTCCAGATTGTGCCCTTTAAAGTAGTCTAAGAATAAATTGACCTCTTCATGTGTTAACGCTTGTTTAGGATGGAGTGGGGCAGTAGTATTTGGTTTGATTATCCCATCATAAAAGTACTGAGGGATTAAGTCTAAACTATATAGTTTTCGCAACGTCTGCCGTAATATAACAAAGTTTTTTTGATAGCCGTTGTATGCTGATCAATAAACCTTTGTATTAATCCTTTATTAAGTTTTTTTATGGCAATTTTACTAAAGTAAGGTTTAAATCGTGATTCAATAAGATGAAGTTAGAACTTTTTTGTAGCAGTGGCTTTATCTCGTTTTGTAAAGCAATGGAGACAAAAAGAGTAATAGTTTTTATCCGCTGCAGTATTTGATGATTTTAGTTTTAACTTTCTTGCTGCTAATTCATTGATATAATTTAGTTTATAAACAACTTCATCACGCTTCATAATTATCTTTTGTCGATGTTTTCGTAGCTTTTTTACTGGTAAAACTTTTAGAATTATAATTTTTCCGTTTTCATCTATATATAAAGGTAGATTACGGAGGCAGTAATAGCGAATCCCACTCTTTTGTAGGATATTAGAAATACTTCCTTTACTTATAGGAAGTGGAAACATATAATCTCCTTTCTACGATCGGAGCGTATTTGTCCGAGAATGTTGGAATATAGTTTTCTTCGATAAGTAAATTGAGTTATTTGATGAAACAAAAATTTACAGCTACAGTGCTAGTATCTAATAGTATAGAGTCTTAAGTGCATTAAGAGAGAATTCATGTTATAGTAAATTTAAAGAGGTGAGAATAATGGAACATTACATTGAAATTATTGTTATGCTAGCACCTGGATTTATTGCTAAGGAAGTTGCTAGAGCATTAGGAAATGTGAAATCAAGAAGTAGTTCGATAGACCAAATATTAAATTATTTTGTATATAGTATTTTTTGTTTTTTTACAACGCTACTTATATATACAATTATCAATAAGTTGCTTGGTATTGATAGCCTGCAATATTTTCAACTTGTATTCTTGGCCATATTAAGTGGGGTTAGTGTCGGATATGCTTGGCAGTCAATAGTAAAAAAAAATGGGGTTATAGGACAAAACGTGTTGGTACTTTAATCCCAATCATTGAAAGATAATTT